>Ga0256404_1001664_pt1 | contig 52424 bp, 43 predicted proteins | sample RumenRJG_01DNA_FD_185990 | JGI IMG/M metagenome (GOLD analysis project Ga0256404, IMG submission 185990) | Bovine rumen microbial communities from Lethbridge, Alberta, Canada - RJG_01 | ecosystem: Host-associated > Mammals > Digestive system > Stomach > Rumen | place: Canada: Alberta | collected...
GGCGACGGACGGTGGCGGCGGAAATGTCCACGAATACGTGAGCAGCAAACTTTTGCTTCTTTTATGACGTTGACTACCGTTTACGCGGATACAATTGGATTAAAGTGTTGGTAACCGGCTTTGCCAAAGGAGACTGTCATGGCAGATTTCGTTAAGTCGTCCCACGTGTTTCTTGACAACCCTGCGAAGAACGTAGACGAGGCTCTTGAGTTCCTCTCGAAGAAGATGGTCGAGCTTGGTTACGCCGACGACGAGAAGGCGGTGCTGGACGCCTTCAAGGCTCGCGAGTCCGAGGGCACCACGGGAATGATGGACGGCTTTGCCATTCCGCACGCAAAGAGCGATGCCATCAAGCAGACGGCCGTCCTGCTGGTGAAGTTTGCCGGTGACATCGAGTGGGAGTCGATGGACAAGAAGCCCATCAAGGTCGCCATTGCGATCTGCACCCCGCAGGAGGAGAAGGGCACGACGCACCTGCAGCTACTGAGCGAGGTCGCCATCATGCTGACGAAGGAGTCGTTCCGCAGCGACCTTCTGACCTGCGACGACCCCGAGAAGCTCGCCGCTATCGTTGAGGGCTGCTTCAAGTAGGGCGCGCTGGGTGCCGGCCGCCTGCACCGCGGGCGACCCGGGATTTGTGATTGTGATGCGGGGCTCGGCAAACGCCGGGCCCCGTTTGCGTGGCGGGCGGCGTGCTGCCAAGGGCAGACGTTGCCGTGACGGGGACAGGAGTTGCCGTATCATACGCTGTGATGTTTTATGGCACGCACCGTGCGAAAGAGGAACGAAATGGCACGTCAGAAGATCAGGCTCATCCTTGCGGACATCGACCGCACGCTGCTTCCGTGGGGGCTCGACGCCGTTCCTCCCCGCACGCGCGCGGCGATGCACCATGCCATGGAGGCGGGCATCCACGTGGGGCCGGCCACGGGCCGCGGCTTCGACTGGCTGTCGCCGCTCTTCTCGGGCGACGTCGCGTGCTTCCGGACGTGCGTCGCGACGAACGGGAACCAGGTGTTCCTGGACGGCCGCAAGATCCGCGAGGCTAGCTTCAGCGGCGACGTGCTCGCGAAGGTGGTCGACGTCACGGCGCGGTTTCCGCATGCGGGGGTCATCGCGTTCGACGGCGCGACGCCCTCGCTCGTGAGCGGCGACCTTAAGGACCTCAGGGCGACGTTTCCCGCGTACGCCGCGGCCTGTCGCGCGCGGCCGGACGGCACGGCGCTCGGGCTTCCGGACTTCGCTGCGACGAAGGCGAACGTGTTTCTGGCCCAGGAGTCCGCGGACGGTGCGCTTGCGCCTGCGGGCGAGAAGGACTCGCGCGCCATGGTCGAGGCGCTGAACCAAGGTGTGGACGAGCTTGACTTCGACTACCCGCAGCCGGGCTTCACGAACGTCATGCGCGCGGGATGGAACAAGGCGACGGGCATCCTTGCGCTCGCGAATGAGCTGGGAATCGGCGTGGACGAGGTCGTAGTCTTCGGCGACGCGGGAAACGACATCTCCATGTTCGAGGCCATCCCCAACTCCGTGGCGGTGGAAAACGCGACGCCGGAGGCGGCCGCTGCCGCCCGCTGGCACATCGGTCCGAGCTCGAAGGAGGCCGTGGCGGACGCGATCGAGGCGCTCGCCGCGGGGGAGTGGCCGTTTACCGCGTAGCGCAACCGACTTTAGATTGCGCGCGGCCTGGGGCCCATGCGCGTGCGTCCCGTTGCCCGTGCGTCCCGAACGCGTTGCGAGTTGTGAATGTCCGCGTTCTTCTCGCCCGCTCGGGCGTTCTGTGCTATCCTCAGCCACTAGGCAATGACGGAGAGGTTCGGCCGTCGCGTCGCTGGAGGACAGAGAGGGAGCTCACCGGCTGAGAGGCTCCTACGAAGGCTGACGGACGAAGTTCACTCCACCAGCCGCGACCTGAACGCCGCCGGGCAGCCGCCGGCAAGTAGGGAAGCCGTCCGCCCCACGGAACGGGGCTCAACGAGTGGGTGCTCGCGAGAGACAACGTGAACGCCAATCAAGGTGGTACCGCGGATAACTCCGTCCTTGAGCCATGTGCTCGGGACGGTTTTTTGTTAAAGGGGGATTTTCATGGCAATGTCGGACGACCTGAACGCGATTCAGGAGCGGGTGCAGGAGGCGCTTGCGGGCGCGCACAGCCTGGAGGACCTTGAGAAGATCCGCGTGGCGGCGCTGGGCAAGAAGGGCTCGCTCACCGCGATCATGCACATGATGGGCAAGGTGCCGCCCGAGGAGCGCCCCGCGATGGGCAAGCTCGCCAACACGGTGCGCGCCAACGTGGACAGCGCCATCAAGCAGGCGCGCCTCGAGATCGCGAAGCGCGCGATGGACGAGAGGATCATGGCGGAGGCGGCCGACGTCACCCTGCCGGGACGCAGGCTGAGCCCCGGGACCGAGCACCTCATCAGCCAGATCCGCGAGGAGATCGAGGACATCTTCTGCGGCCTGGGCTACACGGTCGAGGACGGCCCGTACGTCGAGACCACCTATTACAACTTCACGGCCCTGAATGCCCCTGAGGACCACCCCAGCCGCTCGGCCAAGGACACGTTCTACGTGGTGGACAACGCGCCCGAGGGCAAGGAGAAGCACGTCCTGGGCGAGTCGGACGTCCTGCTTCGCACGCAGACCTCCGGCGTGCAGGTGCACACGATGGAGGAGAAGAAGCCCCCCATCTACATGATCTGCCCGGGCACGGTGTTCCGCCCCGACACGGCAGACGCAAACCACCTGCCGCAGTTCACGCAGGTCGAGGGCCTCGTCGTGGACGAGGGCATCACGTTTGGCGACCTCAAGGGCACGCTGGACTACTTCTGCCGCGAGATCTTTGGCAAGGACCGCGCCACGCGCTACCGCCCGCACTTCTTCCCGTTCACGGAGCCCAGCTGCGAGGTCGACGTCAGCTGCGGCGTGTGCCACGGCAAGGGCTGCCGCTTCTGCAAGAACACCGGCTGGCTCGAGATCCTGGGCTGCGGCATGGTGGACCCCAACGTGTTCCGCTACTGCGGCATCGACCCCGAGAAGTACTCCGGCTTCGCCTTCGGCATCGGCGTGGAGCGCGTCGCGGCCCTGCGCTACGACCTGCCGGACCTGCGCATGCTCATGACGGGCGACATGCGCTTCCTCAGGCAGTTCTAGCTGCCGCGCACCCCGCGCACGCGGGGTCGCACCCCAGAAAAAGGCGACGTGCGGGCGGCCGTCAAGGCTCCCGCAAAGAAAGGCAACAAGATGCGTGTCTCTTATGAGTGGCTCAAGACCATGGTGGACGTGCCCGAGGACCCCCAGGACCTCGTGAGGGAGTTCGTCCGCACCGGCACGGAGGTCGAGGCGGTCGAGCGCGTCGGCGCGGACATCACCCGCGTCGTGACATCCAAGGTGCTCGAGAAGGTGCCCCATCCGGACTCCGACCACATGTACGTCTGCAAGATGGACGTGGGCAAGTACAACGTGGACGAGAAGGGCGAGCCCTGCCCCCTGCAGGTGGTGTGCGGCGCCCAGAACTTCGAGGTGGGCGACAAGACCGTCACCGCGCTCGTGGGCGCGACGCTGCCTGGCGACATGAAGATCAAGAAGGGCAAGCTCCGCGGCGTCGACTCGTTCGGCATGAATTGCTCCAGCCGCGAGCTCGGGCTCGACGCGGACCACTCCGGCATCATGATTCTTCCGAAGGACGCACCCGTGGGCGTCGACTTCGTGGAGTGGAAGGGCATGAGCGACACGGTGATCGACTGCGAGATCACGCCGAACCGCCCGGACTGCCTGTCCATGTGCGGCATGGCGACCGAGGTTTCGGCCATGCTCGACGAGGACACCCACATCGAGCTTCCCTCCATCAAGAACGAGTCCGCAGCGTTCGGCCGCACGGCCGACATGGTCGACGTCACGATCGACGACGCGGAGCTGTGCGGCCGCTACACCGCGCGCGTCGTGCGCAACGTGAAGATCGGCCCCAGCCCCGAGTGGCTCGCGAAGCGCGTCATCGCCGCGGGCGCACGCCCCATCAACAACGTGGTCGACGTCACCAACTACGTCATGTTCCTCACGGGCCAGCCTCTGCACGCGTTCGACCTGGGCAAGGTGTCCGAGCGCGACGGCAAGCGCCACATCGTCGTGCGCGCGGCGCACGAGGGCGAGAAGCTCGTGACCCTCGACGGCCAGGAGCGCACGCTCACGCCGGACATGGCCGTCATCACGGACGACGGCAGCACGCCCGTGGCGCTCGCCGGTGTCATGGGCGGCCTGAACTCCGACATCGACGACGGCACCGTGGACGTCCTTCTCGAGAGCGCCGTGTTCGACAAGGGCCACGTCAGCCGCACGAGCCGTAACCTCGACCTCATGAGCGAGGCGTCCATCCGCTACGAGCGCCAGGTCGACGGCGCGCGCTGCGCACTGGTGAGCGACGTCGCGGCCGCGCTGTTCGAGCAGTGCTGCGGCGCGGACGTGTGCGAGGGCATGGTCGACGTGTACCCCGCGCCGGTCGACGCGCCGCGGATGGACCTGCGTCCCGACCGCGTCCGCGCGCTGTGCGGCGCCCCCATCGAGACCGAGTTCATGGCACGCCGCCTGGAGCGTCTGGGCTGCACCGTCACGCGCGGCGCTGACGAGCACGCCCCCATGCACGTCGTCGCGCCCACGAACCGCCCGGACCTCACGCGCGAGGTCGACCTCGTCGAGGAGGTGCTGCGCCTCTGGGGCGAGGGCGACGTCGAGCCCACGCTCCCCGCTGCCCGTAACCACGCCGGCGGCCTCACCGTCGAGCAGCAGCGCGTCCGCAAGATCGGTCAGGTCCTGCGCGCGAGCGGCCTGTGCGAGACGTCCACGTACAACTTCGCCGACCCCAGGGACCTCGAGCGCCTTGGCATGAGCGAGGACGGCCGCGGCGTCCCCGTCCAGATCATGCGCCCGCTCGTGGCCGACCAGTCCCAGATGCGTCGCGACATCATCCCGGGACTCCTTCGCTCCGTCGCGTACAACCTGGACCACGGCGTCCAGAACGTACAGCTCTACGAGGTCGGGCGCGTGTTCTTCGGGCACGAGCACAAGAGCCAGCCTGACGAGCCCAGCTACGTCGCCGGCGTCATGTGCGGCGCGTGGAACGACGACCAGTGGAACAAGAAGTACGGCAAGCTCGACTTCTTCGACGCCAAGGGCGTGGTCGAGAACCTGCTCGACGCCCTGCGCATCACGAAGGTCCGCTTCAAGGCCGCGGACCCCAAGCAGTACGGCTGGCTCCAGCCCGGCCGCGCGGCCGAGGTCCTTGCCCAGGGCGAGCTGCTTGGCTGGGTCGGCAACATCCACCCGTCGAGCCTGAAGAACTTCGACCTCGACGTCCCCGTCGTAGCATTCGAGCTCTCCGTCAAGGCGCTGCTGCGCCTGGCCCAGCGCGAGCTCCCGTACAAGGAGGTCCCGACGCTGCCCGGCGTCTCCATCGACCTCGCGCTCGTCGTGGACGAGGGCATGACCTGCGAGCAGGTCGTCCAGCGCATCCAGAGCGCCGGCGGCAAGCTCCTTGCGGACGTCCGTCTCTTCGACGTGTACCGCGACAAGGTCCGCGTGGGCGAGGGCAAGAAGTCCATGGCCTTCTCGCTCACCTACCGCGCGGCCGATCACACCCTCACCTCCGAGGAGGTCGAGAAGGCCCACAACAAGCTCGTGACGAAGGTCATGAAGTCCACCGGCGGCGAGGTCCGCAGCTAGCGGCGTGCCCCCTTGCGTGGCATGGCGCTTGCAGGCACAAGGTCCCTCGGGCAGCGGCCCGGGGGACCTTCTTGTGCGACGCGCGCGAACCTGGGTGGGCATGCTGGCCTGGGCGGGCATGCGAACTTGGTGTCTTTGGTGGCCGATGCGCCATGCTTCGTGCACATCTGCGGCGTTTATGCCTAGAATGGACCCTATGCCAAGCTGGAACATACATATCGCCCACGTACAGCGCCTGCTCCACGAGCAGGACGCGCGGTCGCTGGGCATTCGCGACGCGAACGCGTTCCTGTTTGGCAACCTCGTGCCGGACATCTACGTGGGCTATTTGGTGCAGCCCATCTCCCGCAAGGTGCCGTACCGGGTGACGCACTTTGCGGACCCGGCCTTCGTGCCGCAGCCGGCATACTGGGACTTCTGGACGCGCTACGCGCGCGCCTCCGCGGACGAGCACGGCCGTGCGTCTGACGTGGTGCTTGGTGCGTGGATGCACCTTCTGGCGGACAACGTGTACAACGCCGCCAACAACCGCTACATAGCGCAGCGCGGCATCGAGCCGGGGGAGGAGACCCGCAAGCGAAAGCAGGCGGACTTCGACCTGTTTGGCCGTACGCTCGAGCTTGCCATAGCGCCGCAGGTCAGCAGGTCCGTCCTACAGCAGGCTGCCGCGTTTCCGCAGTATCCCATAGCCGAGGCGGACGCGATTCGCGCCATAGCCGTCGCGGACGACGTGGTGGAGCAAAACAGCGAGCACCACATCGCGGACACGCCAAACTATTGCATGCTCGACGCGTCGTTCTTCTCGCAAACGTACGAAAATGTCTATCATCTAATGGTCAGGAATCTGAGGGCCTACGCCGAGCATGGCGCACTGGGGTGCGGCGAGGTCGGTAGCGACGGCAATGCGTAGGGCGGTCGCAGGCGCACGAGGCTAAATGCGGCGAGCCGACGGCTGCCGCGGAAGGGTTGATGCATGCCCAAGTTCGACAAGTCTGATGGCGAGCTGCTGTACGTCCAGGTCTCGGACTACGTGCGCGAGAAGATCTACTCGAAGGACTGGGGGGTGGACGAGCCCATCCCGTCCGAGCACGAGCTGATGGACATGCTCCACCTGTCCCGCGGCACGGTCCAGAAGGGCATCCGTCAGCTTGTGGACGAGGGGCTGCTCGTGCAGCAGCGCGGGCGCGGCACCTTCGTGGTGCAGCCCGTCATGGCGCGGCCGAGCTCCAACCGCCTGCTCTCTTTTGGCGAGTCCATGAGCGCACAGGGCATAAAGTACCTGACGAAGGTCGTGAAGTCGGAGGTGCGCCAGGCCGGCCCCCTCTGCGCGGAGAACCTGCAGATGGACGTGGGCGACGACTACCTGTACCTGTGCCGCGTGCGCTACGTGAGCCACCGCGCCGTCATGTTCATCGAAAGCCACCTGAACCTGAGCGTCTGCCCGGGGATCGAGGATGCGAACTTCGAGCACGAGGCGCTGTTTGCGGCCGTGGAGCGCACGAGCGGCCACGGGATCGGTCGCTCCGAGATGGTCTACACCGCACGCACGGCCGGCAAGGTGAGGGGCGGCTACCTGGAGTGCGACGAGCACGCGCCGGTGCTGGAGCTTGACCAGCTGGTCAGGCTCGACAACGGCGTCCCGTTCGAGTGGGGCAGCATCTGGCTGCCCGCAAACAGGTGCGTCATCAGCAACGAGACGCATCGCGCCTAGCACGGCCGCGCCAAGGCCGGCGGGCCGGGCGAAACACATATCCCACGATGGGGGAGGCTGTATGAGCTGGTACGAGGAATCGGTTGTCTATCAGGTCTATCCGCTGGGGCTCACGGGTGCGCCCTACCAGAACGACAGGACGAGCGAGCCCGTGCACAGGCTTCGCAAGCTCGTGGACGACGGCTGGGTGGGGCACATGCAGAGGCTTGGCGCAACGTGCCTGCTGCTGAACCCCGTGTTCGAGAGCGAGGCCCACGGCTACGACACCATCGACTACACGAAGGTGGACCGGCGCCTCGGCACTAACGACGACCTGCGCCACGTGGTGGACGCATGCCACGAGGCGGGCATCAAGGTGCTTTTGGACGGCGTCTTCAACCACGTGGGCCGCAGCTTCTGGGCGTTCGAGGACGTCCGCAAGAACCGCCAGGCGAGCCCGTATGCCGGCTGGTTCAACATCGACTGGGGCTCCAACGACGAGTGGGACGACGGCTTCAACTACGAGTGCTGGGAGGGCGTCAGGCACCTCGTGAAGCTCAACCACGGCAACTTCGAGCTGAACGACTACCTCGCGAAGGTCATCCGCGACTGGGAGGAGGAGTTCGACGTCGACGGGCTGCGCCTGGACGTCGCATACTGCCTGGACCGGGGCTTCCTCGGCTACCTGCGCCGCATCGCGAACGAGCTTTCGCAGAAGCGCTCTTATCGCCTGGGCGAGAGGGACGGGAAGTTCCTGCTTTTGGGCGAGACCATGTTCGGCGACTACAACCAGTGGATGGGCGACGACCTCTGCGACTCCGTCACGAACTACGAGGCGTACAAGGGCCTGTGGTCGTCCGCGAACTCCGCGAACATGCACGAGATCGCGTACTCGCTCGAGCGCCAGAGCGGCTCGCACCCGTGGGACCTGTATACCGGCCGGCACCTGCTCAACTTCCTCGACAACCACGACGTGCCGCGCATCGCGACGAAGCTGGACGACAAGCGTCAGCTGCGGCCGCTGTATGGTCTGCTCTTTGGCATGGCGGGCGTCCCGAACGTGTACTACGGGAGCGAGTGGGGGATCGAGGGCGAGCAGCTCCCGGGCGATCACGAGCTCAGGCCCGCGCTCGACGCGCCGGAGTGGAACGACCTTACGGATTGGGTCTCTGCCCTCGCAGAGTGCCGCAAGCCCGGTCACCCCGGCGCGGAGGCGCTGGCGTGGGGCGACTATTCGCAGGTTGCGGTACAGCCCAAACAGCTGCTGTTCCAGCGCCAGAGCGAGCACGAGCGTCTGTTCGTGGCCATAAACATCGCGGCGGAGCCCTACACGTTCCACTTCGACGCTGGCTGTGGCAGGGCGCAGGACGTGATAGACGGCTCGGACCACGACTTTGGCGGCGGCAGCGAGGTCGAGCCCTTCTCGGCGCATTTCTGGCTCTGCGAGAGGTGACGGGCGGCCTTCTGCCCAGATCGATCAAACGCCATCGGGGCGCCCGGCTCGCAACTGCCCGGCGCCCCGATTTCGTCCCCGATTTCGTTGTGGATGCTTTCCCGCTAGCCCAGGAGCCGCTGCTCCCACTCCGCTTCGCGAAAGCCTACGAGTACGAGGTCTGCCCCCACCAGAAGTGGGCGTTTCACGAGCATGCCGTCCGTGGAGAGCAGCTGGTAGCACTCCTCGTCGGACATGCCTGGCAGCCTGTCCTTCAGTCCCATCTGACGGTAGAGCATGCCGGACGTGTTGAACAGCCTCCTGATGGGAAGCCCGCTGCGCGCGTGCCAGGCGGCGAGCTCCTCGGACGTGGGGTTCTGTAGCGTGATGTCGCGGTACTCGTAGGGTATGCTGTGCTCGTCCAGCCACTTGGTGGCCTTCTTGCACGTCGAGCACTTGGGATAGCACAGTGCCGTGATCATGCCTGCGGACATGGCTCCTCCTGTCTGCCGTAGCCTTTCGCGCCGCCCGTGGGCGGCCATGCCATGTGGCATTCATTCTATCTATAATCCGTCGCATGAAAAAAGGGCCGCCCCTTGAGGGACGGCCCCGAAGCATGTCCTTGCCTTAGCCGACGGGCTCTTACTGAATCTGGGAGACCATCGCCATGTTGGTGGACGTGATGTAGTCGCCCTGAGAGGGGGACGTCTGCGGGTCACCGGCGGTGACGACCACCAGGTCGCCGGTGTCGACAACGCAGTTCTCCTTCGCGACGGTCAGCGCGTTGTAGCACGTCGCGGACAGAGAGCCCTGCTCGGTGGTCTTGTACGCGTCGACGCCCCACTGGAAGCACGTCTTGCGGATGGCGTGGTTCGAGGGCGACATCGCGACGATGGGGATGCGGGGACGGAAGTTGGAGATTAGGCGAGAAGTGCGGCCACTGTGGGTCGGGCAGATGATGCACTTCGCGTTCACGCGCTCCGCGACCTCCGCGGCCGCGAGACCGATGGCGGAGTTGACGTTGCGCATGCCGCCACGGTCGTGGTACTCGCGACGCTCGGGGAGGTACTTCTCGGTCTCCCTGCAGATGGAGGCCATCATCTTGACGGCCTCGACGGGATACTTGCCCGCCGCGGTCTCGCCGGAGAGCATGACGCAGTCGGTGCCGTCGTAGATGGCGTTCGCGACGTCGTTTACCTCGGCGCGGGTCGGGCGCGGGTTGCGGATCATGGAGTCGAGCATCTGGGTGGCCGTGATGACCGGCTTGTAGCTCTGGGCGCACTTCTTGATGATGATCTTCTGGATGTGCGGGACCTCCTGCGCGGGAATCTCGACGCCCAGGTCACCACGGGCAACCATGCAGCCGTCGGAGGCGGCAAGAATCTCGTCGAAGTTCTTCACGCCCAGGGCGCTCTCGATCTTGGGGAAGATGTACACGTTGCGAAGGCCGTTGTCCGCGCAGAGCTTGCGGATCTCGTCGACCGCCTGGGCGTTGCGGATGAAGGACGCGGCGATGGCGTCGATTCCAAGCTCGCAGCCAAACATGATGTCCGCGATGTCCTGCTCGGTGACGGACGGCAGGCCAATCTCGACGTTCGGGACGTTGACGCCCTTCTTCTCGCCGATCTCGCCACCGTTGGTGACGACGCAGTGCATGTCGTTGCCCTCGACGTGGTCGACCTCGAGGCCCACGAGGCCGTCGTCGATCAGGATGATCGAGCCCTTCTCGACCTCCTTGGGGAGGTTGAGGTAGTCAAGGGAGATGTGACCCGCGTTGCCGTGCCAATCCTCGGTGGTGGGCTGAGCGGTCACGATGATCTGGTCGCCGGTGTTGACGGTGACCTTCTGGCCACCCTCGAGAAGACCCGTGCGAACCTCGGGGCCCTTCGTGTCGAGCATGATCGCGACGGGAATGCCAAGCTCCTCGGAGATGCTGCGGACGCGCTCGATGTTCTGGCGGTGGTACGCGTGGGATCCGTGGCTAAAGTTGAAGCGGGCCACGTTCATGCCGTTCTTGATGAGCTCGCGTAGAACCTCATCGCTCTCGGTCGCGGGTCCCATCGTGCAGACGATCTTGGTCCTCTTGGTAGACATGCTGTTCCTTTCTGCCATAGAAAAAGGCGAGCCACAGTGTGCGGCTCGCCTGGAAACGCTTTCAAACCGCTTGCGCCCTATTGTAAACCGCTGACGGCAGACTTAGTAGGCGATGTTCAAGGAAATGGTAATGACCGCGATTCCTAGTCATCTAGCAGACGACGCTGCGCTCGCTGAACTCCTCGCCCTTCGCGTAGCGCTCTGCGTTGTCCAGCGTGACCTGGGCAATCTGCTGCAGCGCCTCGTAGGTGAAGAACGCCTGGTGCGAGGTGAGGACGACGTTGGGGAAGGAGCAGAGGCGGGCGGTGATGGAGTGGCCGAGGATTTGGTCCTCGCGGTTCTGGTACACGTTCGCGTTCTCGCCCTCGTACACGTCGAGGCCGGCAGCGCCGATCTTGCCAGAGCGGATGCCGCGGATGAGCGCCTCAATGTCGACGAGACCGCCGCGTGCGGTGTTGATGAGGATGACGCCGTCCTTCATCTTGGCGATGGTGTCGTCGTTCACGAGGTGATAGCTCTCCTCGTTCAGGAAGGCGTGAAGGCTGATGAGGTCGGCCTGCTCGTAGATGGTGTCGTAGTCGACGTACTTGTCAATCACGCCGTCGTCAACGAGCTTCTGGTTGGGATAGAGGTCGGCTCCCAGGACGGTCATGCCGAAGCCCTTGCAGATGCGGGCGAGTGCGGCGCCGATGCGGCCGGTGCCAATGATGCCTGCGGTCTTGCCGTGCAGCGTGTGGCCGACGAGGCCGTCGAGCGAGAAGTCGTTCTCGCGGACGCGGATGTACGCCTTGTGGATGTGGCGGTCGGCGCAGAGGGCGAGGGCGATGGCGTGCTCGGCGATGGCCTCGGGGGAGTAGGCGGGGACGCGGGTGACCTTCATGCCGATGGACTTCGCGAAGTCGACGTTTACGGCGTCAAATCCGGCACAGCGCATGAGGACGAGGCCGACGCCGAGGCCGCGGAGAATCTCTAGGGTCATTGCGGAGACATCGGCGTTGACGAAGGCGCAGACGGCGTCATAGCCCTTGGCGAGTGCGGCGGTCGTGGGTGTGAGGTTCACCTCGGTGAAATCGACCTGAACGTCGGGATAGTTGGGGAGTTCCGCCGAGAAAGACTTCTTATCGTAGCCACGCGTGCCAAAGAAAAGAACCTTCATGTCTGATCCTTTCGTCGTGGCGGCGCAATGCCGCCTTGCCTAGGCTGTGCTTGCCAGCCGCTAGCCTATCGATACATCAAATTATAGCGACGACACGACCCGTTGGAGCTCGCTAGGCCAAGTATGTGGTGGTCAGCGCCGATTTGTCTACGTTCGCGCGGTCAACCGTATTCCGGGCAAGCCCATGCTGCGATGGGGCAGCCAATCACTTTCGGAGGGCCGCGTCGCGCGCAGCCAGAACTTCTCCCCAATGACATTGCGGCTACGCCAGACGGAAAACCCTCCGCGCCTTCTGGAGAATCCTCTTAGGTAGCTGGCGAGTACATGGGTACCATAACGAGAGCAACGATTGGGCACTCTCGAAAGGACATGCAAATGGACAAGGAGACGTTGGCATACACTGCGTCCAAGGTGGACGAGATTCTTGCTGCGCCGTCTGCTTCGGGGGACACGAAGTCATTCGCCCAGGCTTGGAAGAGCGCCGTCGCGAACGGCGATGATGTGGATAAGGCCACCGATGCCTTCCTGGATGCCATCAGCGAGCACCAGACCACCATCGACGACCTCATTGCTTTCGCAGGCTCTGAGGTAGGGAAGCAGGTATTCGGTGAGGAAGGGGCGAACGCGATGGTCGCCCACTCCAAGAAGCGCAAGGAGGCGGGCGCAATGTTTTGCGACTGTGCGGCCTGCAGGCCTTGCCATGAGCTGCTCCACAAGTTCGGGCGCGAGAAGGCAGACGTATACCTGTGACGTTCTGTGGCGTCGGGCGTAACGGCTGGGCGAGATACGGAAACGGCAACATCGCCATGTCTCTCGGCAGCATGGGGCGGGTTTCGAAGCCCGCCCTTTGTTTCTGGGGAGTTTCTGTCCAAGGCCACACAAGCCAAGCGCTTCTCGCCCGCGCGATGACCCTTGGGTAGAATGGGTGATGTCATGTTGGGCGTCCGGCATGGCAACCTTGGTGAGCCCTTGCCCCTCCTGGGGAATTATGATCGGGCATCAATCTGCCGGACGAATCATCCAGGAGGGAAAATTGAAGGAATACCTGCAAGACTCCTCGGCAGTCCTTGAGGCCGTCGGCTCCGACGGCGAGCGCGGGCTGACCGCGGGGGAGGCTGCCGCGCGCCTCGAGCGTGACGGCTTGAACAAGCTCAAGGAGGCCGAGAAGGACCCGCTGTGGAAGCGGTTCCTCGCGCAGATGGCCGACCCCATGATCATCATGCTGATCGTGGCCGCGGTCATCTCGGCGCTCACGGGCATCGCCCAGGGCGAGGCCGACTTTGCGGACGTGATCATCATCTGCTTCGTCGTGGTGGTGAACGCCGTGCTCGGCGTGGTCCAGGAGTCCAAGGCCGAGGAGGCCCTGGCCGCCCTGCAGGAGATGTCCGCCGCGCAGAGCAAGGCGGTCCGCGACGGCAGGATCGTGGCGGTGTCCTCTTCCGAGCTCGTCGTGGGCGACGTGGTGGTGCTCGAGGCGGGCGACTCCGTCCCGGCGGACTGCCGCATCCTCGAGAGCGCCTCGATGAAGATCGAGGAGGCTGCCCTCACGGGCGAGTCCGTGCCGGCAAACAAGGTCGCCGGGACGCTCGACGCCCCCGAGGGCGGGGACGTTCCGCTCGGCGACCGCAAGAACATGTGCTACATGGGCTCGACCGTGGTGTACGGCCGCGGGCGGGCCGTCGTGGTCGCTACCGGCATGGGCACGGAGATGGGAAAGATCGCCGACGCGCTGTCCCGCGCGACCGACGAGGAGACCCCGCTCCAGAAGAAGCTCGACGAGCTCTCGAAGGTCCTCTCGATCATCTGCATCGTGATCTGCGCCCTCGTGTTCGGCGTCACGTGGCTGAAGCACGGCATGGGCTTCTTCGACAACATGCCCCTGGTGCTGAACACCTTCATGGTCGCGGTGTCGCTCGCCGTCGCCGCCATCCCCGAGGGCCTCGCGGCCGTCGTGACCATAGTGCTGTCCATCGGCGTAACGAAGATGAGCCAGCACAACGCGATCATCCGCAAGCTCTCGGCCGTCGAGACCCTCGGCTGCACGCAGGTCATCTGCTCCGACAAGACGGGCACCCTCACGCAGAACAAGATGACGGTCGTACGCCACTTCACCGAGGACCAGGACAGGCTCGTGCGCTGCATGGCGCTCTGCTCCGACGCGAAGTGGGACGAGCAGAGGGACGAGGCCGTGGGCGAGCCGACGGAGGCCGCGCTCGTGGCCGACGCCGCGAAGCTCGGCTTCACCTCGGCCGACCTCGACGCGGCGAACCCCCGCGTGGGCGAGGCCCCGTTCGACTCCGGCCGCAAGATGATGTCCGTCGTGAACCTCGCGCCGGACGGCAACTACGTCCAGCACACCAAGGGCGGCCCGGACGTCGTGCTCGCCCGCTGCACCATGGTGCGCACCGCCGACGGCGACGTGCCCCTCACCGACGAGCGCCGCGCGCGCATCATGGAGGCCAACAAGGCCATGGCCGACGACGCCCTGCGCGTGATGGCAGCCGCCCGCGTGAACTACGGCAAGGAGGCGCCGGAGTCCTTCTCGCCCGAGGCGCTCGAGCATGACATGACCTTCCTCGGCCTCTGCGGCATGATTGACCCGGTCCGCCCCGAGGTCGGGCAGGCCGTGGCCGAGGCCCACGCCGCAGGCATGAACGTCGTGATGATCACCGGCGACCACATCGACACCGCCTTCGCCATCGCGAGGGAGCTCGGCATCGTCACCGACCGCTCCCAGGCGATCACGGGCGCGGAGCTCGACCGCATGGGCGACGAGGAGTTCGCGAGGAACATCTCGAACTACGGCGTGTACGCCCGCGTCCAGCCGGAGCACAAGACCCGCATCGTCGACACGTGGAAGAGGCTCGGCAAGGTCGTCGCCATGACCGGCGACGGCGTGAACGACGCCCCGTCCATCAAGCGCGCCGACATCGGCATCGGCATGGGCATCACCGGCACCGACGTCACCAAGAACGTGGCCGACATGGTGCTCGCGGACGACAACTTCGCCACGATCATCAGCGCCTGCGAGGAGGGGCGGCGCATCTACGACAACATCAGGAAGTCCATCGCCTTCCTGCTCTCCTCCAACCTCGCCGAGGTCATCTCGGTCTTCGTCGCCTCACTCGTCGGCTTCACGATCCTCGAGCCGACGCACCTCCTGTGGCTGAACCTCATAACGGACTGCTTCCCCGCGCTCGCGATGGCCATGGAGGAGGCCGAGCCCGACATCATGGAGCGCGAGCCCCGCAGCTCCGCCGACGGCATCTTCGCCGGCGGCATGGGCCTCGACTGCCTCGTCCAGGGCGCGATGATCGGCGCGCTCACGCTCGTCTCGTACTTCGTCGGCCTCCGCTTCGAGGGCGTGCCCCTCGCCGACGTGCTCTCCGGGGCCGACAAGGGCCTCGACGGCATGACCATGGCGTTCCTGACCCTCTCGATGGTCGAGATGTTCCACTCGTTCAACATGCGCAGCCGCCGGAAGTCGGTCCTCTCGCTCCCCACGCAGAACAAGTGGCTCTGGGGCGCCTTCGCGCTGTCCCTCGTCCTGACGTTCGTGGTCATCGAGACCCCGCTCGCCCGCGCGTTCGACTTCGCCGAGATCAGCGCCGCGGAGTACGGTATCGCGATGGCCCTCGCGTTCCTGATCATCCCGCTCGTGGAGGCCTACAAGGCCGTCATGCGCGCCGTCGAGAAGAACAAGGCGTAACGGTACATGGCAAAGCGCGCTCACAAGTCCAGCAGAGCTGACAAGCGCAGAGCGGTCGCCGGTGGGGCCCACGAGGCCCTGCCGGCGCTCTCTTCTTTGTCCGAGCTGCCGGCATACACGGAACTCACTGCAAGCGACCGCCAGAGGACGGCTTTCGAGCAGGAGGTGGAACGGATCGTCAACGCGGGCGAGGCCAGGCGAGAAGAGCTTGACCTCGGCTGCGTCGTTCGCCTTGACCGCGGCTTTCCCGCGGTCATCACGCCGCGGGGCGTCTACCGCACCGAGTTCGCGGCGTCGCTTACAAAGGGGGATGACAACTCGCGCGCCGCGGTGGGCGACTGGGTCTGTGCCCGGCGTCCCGAGGGGCACGATATGGGGATTCTCTGCAAGATTCTTCCGCGCGAGAGCGACATCGCAAGGTGGAAGGGGGGCTCGCGCGGCGAGAGGCAGACGCTTGCGGCAAACGTCGACACGGTGCTCGTGACCCAAGCCCTTGGCCCCAACCCCATTTCGGTAGATAGGGTCGTTCGGTCCGCGGTCATCGCTCGCGATTGCGGCGCCGACATCGCCGTAGTCCTCACGAAGGCGGACCGTGCCGGCGCATCGATGCTCCAGACGGACGTCGCCCTCATACAAGAGGTCCTTGGGCAGGACGTTCGCATCGTTGCAACCTCAGCTGGCGCCTCGGGGCGAAGGACGGTGGCGGGTCTCAGGGACGCGGCCAATCGGTGCGGTTCGGGATGGGGCGAGGATGATGTCCGAGGCATCGTCCCCGCGGGAACGGTGGCAATCGTCCTGGGCGAGTCGGGCGCAGGCAAGTCGACGCTGCTGAACGCGCTGCTGGGTCGCGAGGCGCTCGAGACTGGCGCGGTCCGTATGTCTGACGACATGGGGCGCCACACCACCGTTGCAAGGCGCATGGTCTCCCTTCCGGGGGCTGGCGTGATCGTCGACGAGCCCGGCCTTCGGAGCCTCCCGCTCGTGGGCCACGAGCGTGGCCTTGCGAAGGTGTTTCCAGAAATAGCCGAGGCTGCATGGTCCTGTCGGTTCCGGGACTGTACGCACACCCACGAGCCTGGGTGCGGGGTGAGGTCTGCGTTCGCCGAGGGGAAGTTCTCAAAAGAACGACTCGATGCATACGTTTCGCTCGCCTCCGAGATGCGTGCCAGCGCAAAGACGCTCGATCCGGACGTAGTGTTGTAACCGAGGGCGACATAGTCGTTTTACACCATAGCCTAGCTGCGGTTTTCCAAGTGCAGCTAGGCTGAATTTATGCGCAAGGAAACTGAGAGACCACTTTTGAGACTCGTCGTCGCGCGGTCTTCGGTGGCGCAGACTCTTGTCTACAAGACGTTCCCAAGCGTGACAGGGATGGGGGTCGGCCATGTCTCTCAGATTCAGGCTGGTATTCGCCAGCGCCTGCGCAGTCCTCGTTCTTCTCGCCTTCACTGCCTATGGCAACCACGTGCGCGCCCAGGCCGAGCAGGTCAGGAACGCGGCGATTGCCCGCTATGGCGGCGAGGTTGTGAGCCTTGTGGTCTCGAATTCGGCCCTCGAGCCGGGGCAAGTGGTGGGCGAGAAGGACGTGTCCGTGCGGGACTGGGTGGCGGACCTTGCACCTCAGGGCGCGCTCACGAGCCTGGACGACGTTGTTGGCCGCGAGGTAACCGTGCCCGTGAGCAAGAACGCCCCCGTCACGAAGCTCGCGTTCAGGGACTCTTCGGAGCTTGCGGACATCCCGTCGGGTCACGTGGCCATGAGCGTGCCCGTCAACGACAAGCTTGGCGTGACGAAAGGCGTTCCGCAGGGAACGAGGCTGATTGCCTACGAGGTCACGGACGAGGGATCGAAACCGCTGAGCGAGGACGTGACGGTGCTGTCGGCGCCAAGCTCCTCGAGCTCGATGGGTGTGACGGCGCAGATTTCCCTTGCCGTGCCCGCAGACGACGTCTCCTCGCTCCTGGATGCAAGCGGGAGGGGAGACTTGAGGCTCGTGATGCCTGCCGATGACGTCAAGCAGCCCGAGGAGGTTGCGGTGGCGCCAGAGTCCAAGGCTGATAAGACCGAGGAGGGTTCCGGGGATGTTGCCGAGGGGAGCCCCCGAAGCCTGGCCGATGAATCGAGGTAGGGAGGCGCTGGGGATGGCGGACAGATGGCTGGGATGGACTTCGGAGGGAAGCCGGGCCGACATTCGAAGGGCCTTGATGTCACTTCGACCGAAAGCGACGCTTGCGTTCGCATCGAGTGCCGAGGACCTCCGGGAACGTGTGACGGGCTCGGTTGGAACGCCATGGGGAGTAATCGTTGGACTGAGCGAGTCGGGCGTTTCGGATATGAACCTTGCGGCTGCCGTGGCGCATGATGGCATGGCGGGAAGCGTGGTCCTCGTTACGCGCAACGCCTCGGGGTCACTTCGCTCGAGGGCGGCACAGGCCGGCATAGACACCGTGATCGATATGGGGGAGGTCGATGCCGCGGTCGCGGTGGCTCGCAACAAGGGGAGCGCGGGGGGCGTTCGGACAGACGATGCCACCGCGTCCGCGGCGGAAGGGGCCAAGCCTCCATGCGATTCAGATGACGTTCCGTTCGCTCTGGACGAGCCCGACGGGCTCTCCTGGAGAGAGATGACCATGGCATCTGCCGGCCCTGCGGAAGGGGGCCGTGGGTCGACGCTCGTGTTCGTCTCTGGGAGGGGTGGCGTGGGCAAGACCACCATCGCGTCGGAGTGTGCCGTCGTGGCGAGCTCGTGGGGTATGAGCGTGGCGGTGGTTGACCTCGATCTTTCCTGCGGAAACGTGTATGCGGGATTTGGCGTGGGGACTCCCGTCGACCTTGCGAAGCTTGGGGCCAACGGGGTTCCGTCGATCGAGACCATGGGCAGGAGCTGCGTTCGTCTTGCGAACGACTCGTGCCTCTGGGGCCCCTGCGAGAGGCCGGAGATGGCAGAGCAGGTCATGCCGCACGTCGGTCGCCTGCTTGAGTACCTGGTGCAGAGGTATCAGCTTGTCCTCGTTGACACCTCGACGACGTTTACCGATGCGGTTGCCGAGGCCGTGCAGAAGGCGGACCGCGTGTTCGTGGTTCACGACGGCGCTCCTGGATCGATCGGCTCCGCGGGAAGGACGAGCTCGCTTGTGGTACGCCTCGGCGTTGCGAGGACTCGGATGGTGCGCGTTGAGAACGTCGCCAACCCAAGGGCGAAGTCCAGCCTCGTGCCCGGCATCAGCCAGAGGGGGCTGGAGGGTGCGCCGTTCTTCCAGGTAATCGATGGTGGACCTGAAGTGCAGGAGGTTGCGGCTGCGGGAGGGATACGGGAGCTCGTGAGGGAGGGCGGTCCGATGGTACAGAGCGTCAAGGTCATGCTTGCGAGGACGCTAGCCGAACTTGGTGCCCTGCCACCTGACGAGGACGCACGGCTTGCCGCCAACGTCGAGGCCAAAAAGCCCAAGTTCAAGTTCTTCTCGCGAAGGGCGGAGGTGGTCTGATGTCTGTTCTGGAAAGGGTGAAGACGCACGAGGCCGTTGCGCTCGGCGTCGTGGGCGAGGAAGCGACAAACAGGTCGGATTATCGGAGGCTTCGGGAGGACCTGCGTCACGAGCTGGTGGGGAGGCTTGGTCTCTCGGCGATTGCCTCCATGCTCCAGTCCGTGAAGGCAAGCGAGGTCCGGGAGGAGCTCGCGGTCACCTGCCAGGCGATACTGAACGAAGCGCACTTCTCGTCGCTCCTGCAGAGCGAGCAGGACCAAGTGACGAGGGAGGTGCTGGATGACATCTGTGGCCTGGGTCCCATACAGAGCCTCCTGGACGACGACGGAGTGAGCGAGATCATGATCAACGGGACGGGTGCCCTGTTCTTCGAGCGAGATGGGCGCATCCACTCCGCGGAGTCGGTGTTCGAGTCCAAGGAGCAGATCATGATGGTGATAGACAGGATCCTCGCTCCCTTGGGACGCCGACTCGATAGGACGAACCCGCTTGTCGATGCCCGCCTTGCAAACGGCGACCGAGTGAACGCGGTTTCAGACACCATTGCCATAAACGGCCCAGCGGTCACCATTAGAAAGTTCTCCGACCGCATCACGACGCTTGACAGGCTCGTCGAGCTTGGCTCGATTCCGGGATGGTATGCGACGCTCCTTTCCTGGGCAGTGCACGCGAGGCAGGATATTGCAGTCGCGGGCGGGACCGGTTCGGGAAAGACGACCCTGCTTAACGCTCTGAGCACTCAGATTGGTCTACAGGAGCGAATCGTGACCATCGAGGACTCCGCCGAGCTCAAGTTTGACTCTCATCCCGACGTGGTGCGACTGGAGGCGCGGTCGGCCTCCATCGAGGGAACCGGCGAGGTAACCATCCGCGACCTCGTGAAGAACGCGTTGCGCATGCGGCCTGACCGGATTGTAGTGGGAGAGTGCCGCGGCGAGGAGACGATTGACATGTTGCAGGCCATGAATACCGGGCATGACGGATCGCTAACGACACTGCGTAAAAGACACATTTTGTCTTCGTGGGTTTTCCGAGGTAAAAGGGCTATATCATAGATTAGTCAATCACGAACAATGGCCAGCTATGGGAGCTTGATTCGCTCTGCAAATCGTGTCTTTTCTCATGAATACCGTTCATGACGGGTTAAGTTAGCTTTTCAATTGGGAGCAGCTGAGCAGCCAATCGACATGGCGGAGGAGTATGGGACTGCCTATTCGATAGGAAGACCTTCTCCGGTGGGTGGGCTCTCTATGCCATCTGGGTCCTGTAAGCAATCCGGTCCTGGGTACTGCTTTTTTTCGAGCCTTCTCTCGTTCCGTGACCAGATATCGAGAAACTCCTGCTTCAGCACCATCCATGCTTCACCCGAACCCATTGAGAAATAGTCCGGGTTTACCATGTAGCATCCGTTGGCCTTGCGGACCAATAGCGGGCTAGACAAGCATAATCCCCTTCTACCATCTGAATATGGATTTAGGTCAGAACCTCTCAAGTAGCTCATAGACCGCGAAATGGTGTCGAGAGAGCATCCGGTTGCCTCTGCGAGCTCTCGCTGGGTAATCGTTACCTGGTTCGTTTTCCAATTCATCCTGTCCAGGATTGTTGCTATTACTCTCGCATCTGACGCCTCCATGCCAAAGAACAGCTCAATCATTTGGCTTTTATATGACTTGAAGAAGGGCCCTCCTGGCCCTAAATTCCGGATTCGCCTCTTTTCCTCTTGGTACATGAGGCGCTCAAAGTACTCATCTGTGATTTTTGCATGTCTTTCTAATTCATCACTTGCGCTTGACATGTTATTGTGATTCACCTCATTGATTCATTAGCTTTGTACCGATAAAGAAGAATAACTGTACTGATACATTGGTACATAATAGCATCGATTAACTGCGAAAACACTACCGCTTATATTATCTATGTATTTAATGCCGTCGCTCGACGAGACGCGTTGCGACATAACTGGATTTCGCTCAATCCTTGTTGCTCCGAAATCCTTTTCTCTTGTCCCGGAGTCATCTGCTCTCATTCGACTCGGGAGGACCATGTCATTTTTTATATCTATAAATTGCAGCGATTGTTCATGACAGCTCAATGGACGCTGGCTTTTGACAAGACGCTCCGACATGGACTTCACCTGACTGCTTAACACCGGTAAGCAGCCGACAGGTTATGCAGCGAATATGCTGCAAACAACGATTCATCGTTTCGGCGCCAAGGAGGGAGTCGCCTCTATGGGTATCCCGACCGACTCGATACGAGTCGGAGAAGATGACTTCGGCTCGCAGGCATAAGCCTTCGCATCATTTTACCTGTGCAAACACGGGTTTTGCACCAACAAGAAAAACCCTGGGAGCAAGTAAGCGCTCCTGAAAGCTGTACATCGGAGTGCTCCGCTGCGCACGGCAGACGAAATGATGCGCTGTCACAACAAGCGAAGCAATCAAACGATTGAAAGGAGGTGACAAATGAGCACCAGCGACTATTCGAATGGCACGAAGTGCATTTGGGGCAGACTGGTTCATTTGGCCCTATTTTGCTTCTCGTGTCCGCCCATACGCAGAACCCTTCCTACTGGCGGAAAAGAAAGCCATACGCTTCGTGCAACGCCACAGTCCTGCGTATGTAGAAGCATCCGAAAGCGAGAAGCAAGCATTGCCAAGCGGGTGGTGTGCTATCCGACGACAAGAGAAATCGCTTGGATGACTCTCAGCAGTCTCATGACGTCCGTAGATATCGCCTCGATTATCGAGGGGTCTCCAATGATGCGCTGCTGAGCGAAACGCCGCGCCACCAAAGCGGTCGCCAACATGTGCTGGAAACAGCCCAAGTCTTACATAACCGAATAGCTGCGGAGCCATGACTTCGCGCAAAAGAGAAAGAAGAAACAATGCGCGAAGTGCTATTTGGTGTCACGTACGACACTGATTCCGCAGAGCTGCTCGCACAGTCGCCCCCCATGCTTGTCTGTGACGGTGCAATTCTCGTGATTGACGCACTCCTAAAGACAAGCGGCGGGCAAGTGTTCATACACACTCGCTGCTGTTTGGCGGAACACTACATGAGCGGAGCATCTGAAGACGATGCCGAATGGAGCGAAAGTATTCGTCCAGTAGTCACCGATGCTGACTGCCGCTATGTGAGCTCGATGTTGGGCTGCGCCAGTGGCGCTAACCATTCTTCGGCGAAACGAATCAAGTCTGCCGCTTGAGCCACAACTATCAACATCGAAAGAAAGGTCAAGGAATGACCCATAAAGCAATGTCTCGCAAGCCTCGCGAGAAGAGGAGGCCAGCCTTCCACGTGCCTCCATACTGTCCTCTCAACCTACTGGCAAAAGTGAGCCGCGGAATGGATGGGACAAATGTCACTTGCGCCATCTCGGTCGTACGGACGGCAGGCGAGGACGGAAGCGCGGGCTTCATCAAAACGAAGCGATGCTGGATTGGACCAGCACACGAGCACAGAAGCACGTTCGCTGCCCCAAATTGCCAGTGCTGCTACGAAATGACTCGCGAGGAAGCGGAGAGGTTCGCACGCAAACACTATGCGAAGCAGGAAAGAGAGAAGCTGCTCGCAGATACCGACCATCGCAATAGCAATGAAAGGAGTAGTCACAATGACTGACTCAAACGTCCCTGAGAACGCGCCGTCGATTGATGACGCACAACTATCACCTGTCCCGTCTGCTATGGAGGTACAGGCTGAGCGACTGATTGACAAGCACGACCTTAAGATGATGGTAATGCCAGATGACCCCAGCTATGAGGACATCCGTGCGCAGGCAATTAGGAAGTGCTTCAAAGGTGACGCTACGATGGGAATACTAGACTCCCTTGTTGCGTTTCATGGGCAGTCAGTTGACTTTGCCGAGATTAGCCGCTTCATCGACGCACTGGGAAAGAGCGGGGGCCTGTTTAGCGAAAAGAAGTCGTCGGCAGCGATGTACATGCGTCGTCTCGAGGAGCCCAGCTTCGCCTTTGCAAGCATCATCACGAAGGCTCTGGGGCTCTGCTATTTCGCTGACGATGCCCTGGATGACGCATCCCGTCGCATCTACTATCGCGACGACGACGGCGCGCTTGTGCCTTGCGATGAGCGCAGGCTCGCCCTGCTAGTATCCCGCCTCCTGCCCGCGGCAAAGAAGGGGACGATTGACAACACCGTCCTTAGGCTCACCTCGCGATGCCCCAAGGTGTCGCTGGTCGACGACCGCTTTATCGCGGTTGACAACGGGAACGTACTCCTCGACACAACGAAGAGCCTGGACGACCCCGACTTTGCGGTGCCGTGTCCTCAGGACATGCTCGCGCGAAACCCGATAGCGGTCCATTGGGACCCAAATGCCTGGGATGGCGACGTGGAGAGGTTCCTCAACGCGCTATCGAAAGACGGGTTCCTTCCCGGCTCGCAGGTCGATGCAGACACAAGGCGAACGCTGGAAGAGGTCGGCGGCACTTGCCTCAGCGCCAGGGTCCGCGAGCTCGTCTACATCGTCGGCGACCTGGACAACAACGGCGCTGACGCGAGCAACGGCAAGTCCGCATTCTGCTCCGCGGTGCGCTTCGTCCTCGGAGACCGGAACGTCTCGGGACTCAAGCTGCACAGGCTGGGAGACCATTTCGCGCGGTCTGACCTGCGCGACAAGCTTGCGCTTATCGACTCCGAGATATCCTCCGACATCATCCCGAAGGAGTGCGCCTCAATCATGAAGAGCCTGTACTCCCCGGACGAGGCGATTTACAGCGACGTCAAGTATCGCGACCCGATTGCCTTCAACTCGACGATTACGCAGCTGTATGCGTCGAACACCATCCCGAAGTTCAATCGAGATGACGTGAAGAACAATGGCATAATGCGCAGGGTGACATTTGTCAGGCTCAGGAACAAGTTCTCGCCTGAGAACTCTGACTATGACCCGGACATTCTTGGCAAACTGAAGCGTCCCGAGGCGCTCTCTTACCTCCTTCTCCTCTTTGTGAGGGGGCTACTGAGGTATCAGGAGAACGGCAACAGGTTCACCAACGTTGCCGGGAGCGATGCGCTGAAGGACATGCTACTGTACGAGAACGACTCAGTCGTCGACTTCTTCAACTCGAATGACGTGCCGATGAAGCGTGACATGCTGCTCGGGAAGTGTGCATACGAGGATTCCCTGACGCAGAGGACGTGTACTTACAGCAAGTACGGTCCGCCTGAGAAGAGTCCGCACTATGACGAGGTCACCAAGGACGGGCGAACGAAGAGCGTCAACGTCTGGTACCTGCTCTATGTGGCATGGTGTCGGGAGCGAGGCGTAAGCGCAGTTACGCACAAGAACTTCCACAACCGCGTCTGCTCACTGTTCGGGCTGAAGGTCACCTCCTCGGGTGCAAGCAAGATTCCGGGCGGTCCGAAGTCCTACAGGTGCTTCACCTCGCTCCGCGACTGGGAGAACGTGGCATCCGGCCTGCACTACCTGACGGGTGACTCCAACGACGTGGAGCCGATTTCTTGGGAGCCCGAGGCGCCATCCACAGATGTGCCGTCCGCATCGGAAGGGGGTACGATGTGGGAATTCGCGAACATCCTCGGCCTCGATGACGGGGTGCGGCGCGACATCTCCGATGCGGTCGAGAAGGAGGCCGCGAAGTACGGCAAGTCTGCGTACAGGCCATCCATCAACGTCGTTCCCCCGTTCCCGTACCAAGCGTCCGATTCGTATCAGGACTTCTTGATGGACTTGGCCGAGCCCGAGCTCAAGGTTGAGAGGGAGCGCTTGCGTCAACTCGTGGTACTGTACAGCACGTACTCGTCTGACATCAGCGCGAGACTGGCGGGAGAGGGATTCCGCTATACAGTTGTTTATCCCGAAGAGTCGGTCAAGCAGTACATCATGTACGTTGACGACGGCGGCGTTGCCGACCCAACCGTGTCGGACATGCGGCTCTCTCAACAGCTCACAGCATTCGCTAACAGCATCAATGACTCCGATGCCGTCCGCCGTTACCTGCTCAGCGTCTATGCCGCCGTGCAGGAATCACTTGGGGCGATAGTATCTGCTCTCGCTGAAGTCGAGAGCAGGCTCGAAGAATGATGAGCACCGCGACACATCAGTGAGAGGGAGAGCCTTTAGGGCCCTCCCCCTCACTTTCCTCATTACTCGCTCATGCCGTGCATGACACGTTCGAGTCGTTCTATCGCTGCCGCAATGTCCTCATCCTCAGGTTCGGGCCAGACCTGCTCGCCGTCGACGCAGACTCTGCGGACGTCTTGCATGCGCTGCTTCGGCACGACGTACATCCCTTTTGTGCCGTTAGCGTATCTTATGCCCTCCTGCACCCACGCGTCGTGCGAGCTGCGGATGTTGATGGCGCGTTCGAACAGCACGCCCTCATCGTTCGCACGGACCCTCTCGAAGATGTCTGCGATGTCGTCTGCGTTCGAAGTCGTCACGTCCCGATGTCTCTTCTCATCTGTATCGCAGAAAACCTTCCCTGCGTATTCGGGGATAGTGTGTGACTCGATAAGCCCATCGTTGAAATAGACCTTGATTTCCATTGCTAATCTCCAATCTTATCGACCGAGTCCGCCACGCGGGCTGGTGCGCCTGCCTCTCTGTGGGGCGTACGGCCTCTTCGTGCGCGGTCGCCTCGTGTTCTTTGCGACAGATTGCTCTGCGCCGCGCTTGCTTGCCTGAGTCTTCGCATGCTCGATGCGGGCCAGAATTGCCTCTGTAATCATCCTTATCAGCCTCCTGAGCTGTTCGTTGATAGATACTCTCCTAATGTTCTCGCGCCTCCGGTCAGTCACTGGGACGTATGCCCTTCCCTCGCGCCTTGCGCGTTCCTCAGCGCTCCTCTCGATGAGGGTGACAGTGCTGCCCTCATGGAGCGTGGGGAGCAGCTCGACTCCGCGCGACTTGAAGCTCCGGTGGTCGATGCGCTCGGGGGAGCCGTGGAGGTCCAAAGCCCTATTCGCAATGTCTGCCCACCTCGCGCGCCACTCCACGAGCTTGTCCTTCGAAGACCAGCCGGTGAGGTCGACCGTAGTCTGGACGGGACTCCTGCAGGTCCGGTCTTTCGTCGGATTGAGTCCAGCCTCCTGTGCTTCTGGCTGCGTGAGCCGCGCCCCGCCCTTGTACTTGTAGACCTTGTGCCATCCGTCGCCGAGCTTCCTGAGCTCCGTTGCGGTGGCCTCACGCTCCTCTCCGCTGTCGTTGCGGACGAGGTATGCGTTTGCGCTCTTGGCACCGAACCCTTCGCTCGTGCTGGGCCTAAGTGACAGCATGAGGTGTACGTGGGGGTTCGTGCCGTCCTTGTCGTGGACGGCCCAGTCCACGACCATTCCTTCCGCGGCGAGCGACTCTGCGTATCGCCGCGCGAGGGCGACCTGCTCGTCGCGAGTCAGCTCGCGCGGGAGCGCGACGTTTATCTCGCGGCATAGCTGGGCGTTGCGCGCCTTCTCGACCGCTTCGACCTCGTTCCAGAGGACGTCGCGGGCGAGCCAACGGCGCGGCGCGTGGGATGGCAGCGTAATCTCGCAGTGGACGACGTCCTTTCTGCGGGAGTAGTCGTGCGTCACCCCGTCGCGCTCGCACGTGAGGACGGTCCCGCTGCGGTACGCCGCTGCACCGACCGACGTGCGACCGGAGCCCCTGTTGATGACCTGTGCGGATAGGTGGTAGATAGCCATGACAGGTCACGACCTCGGGGTCCGGTTTCCGCCCTCCGCCAGGATGGGCGCTCGTCGGTGGCGAGCCGGCGACCTCTGGCAAGGTGCCGGTACGGCAGTGCGCAGCCGTGACAGGGAGGGCGCCAGTCCACACAAATCGGCGGAGTAGCACCGCAGGTCGCACGTCATATGCGTCGCATGTGACATATAAGTGCGCCCTTGCCCTCGTTTTGTAAGTCCTCTGTCCTTCATCTTCGTGTCCCTCAGTTCTATGTATCTCATCTCTGTCAAGTATTATACCATAAAATACAGAAAATTTCAACAAAATATTCATATTTATGGTATAATTAGAGAAGAATATTCGATACAAGTGATTGGAGACGACGATGACGAAGAGGAGTATCGAGGAGCGTGTTGAGGATTACGACAGGATGATTGAGCGTCTTCGGGAGAAGAAGCGCGAGATGCTGGCGCGACACTCCCAGGAGGAGCGAAAGGCTGGGAACCATGCGCGGATGGTGCTCGGGGGCATGGTCCTCGATGCGTTCCCCGAGGGGTGGCGCTCGGTCGATTTCGACTCGCTTGAGAGGACGTTGGCGGGAAACGTAGTCATCCTACGAAGGAGCGAAATTAAGCCCCTCTCTCTCGGAGAGGCGAAGGCGAGACTCCGGGAGTGGGAGTATGAGCGCAGGAGACGAAACGAGGCGTCAGCTCACGAGGATGTGTGCCACGATGACACCTCGACTGAGGGGGTGTCATGATGAGGATGAGCGTTGCCGATGCCGCGCTACGCTTTTCCCGCCGCAAGAGGACGCATGTGGAGCGCATAGCCGATGTCCAAGCGCCCCTCGCTGAGGAAGAAACCGTGGACGAGCCTGACCGCACGAAGTGGGAGCCGATACCCACGCCCCCGGAATGGGACGAGGCTCCGACAAGGTCGAGCGACTTCCAGCTCGGTTGGTGATTGTGTCTGGTCTTTTGGAAGCGAGTGGAGGATTCGCCGTTTGCGACCTTGAGTAACATATGGTGGTTTATTGAGTATCACATGTAGGTATAAATAGTATAAGCAATACAAAATGCGATATTAGAAAAGTTTGATGCTGGATAAGGGAAGAAGAATTGATTGCCATGATGAACATGGAGAGTATGAACGAGCACGAGAGCAAGACGCTGCGCGAGGTCGGCGAGACACAAGTTGATATCTACCGCGACACGAATTGCCTTCGCGAGGTCGACGGTAAGCGTGAGCGCTACACGTACTATGAGAGCAACGAGTATGATGACACGCCTGAGGGCGAACTTGCAAACGCGCTCATTGATGCGTTGCAGAATGATGAGCTCGATGAGTATGGAGAGACTCGTCTGGGCGAATGGAGCCAGGTTTCCGATGATTACGATAGGGAAGGATTTGCAGACTACCAAGTGGCGCGCGTGTACTTCAACGGCTACGATTCGGGCTTTGTCTTCGTTCGCGGCTGGTAAGAACAATTAGCAATACTGATTAAAGAGACCCTCACCCACAGCGGGTGAGGGTCTAATATTTATTAGAGAATAGCGTCGTACATATAGGACTCAATCGTAAACTCTTTGAATGAAGGTCACGTTTCCGACCTTGAGTCAACGTGTCATGACGTGGGGATACGCCTCGTCCATCAAGAGCCAAAACGAGAGTATCCCGCGCCCTTACGTCGCCATGGCCGCCTCAAGCTCCTCAAGCATTGCCCGTGCTTCGTCGCGAACTATCTGCAGGCAAGCGCGCAACTCCTCGTCGGTCCTACCTGCGGCCCAGCTCGCTACGTAGCCGAAGGAGTAGCCGCTCGTGTCCAGCCCCAGCACTGCGGAGACGGCGTATGCCACGCTCTCGGCCTGCACCTCGCGCATCGCGCGGTCGGGTATGCCCTCGGCCATGGGGTCACCGTCGTGCAGCCTGCTGTGCGCCAGCTCGTGGAGCGCCGTCTTCACCGTCTGGCCCTCGGGCATGTTGGCCCTTATGGCTATGGACTCACCGCGGCGGAAGACGCCGTTGGTGCCCTCGGGGAGAGACGTCGTGAACGTCACGGGATACTTGCTGACCGTGCGCACGGCCTCGAGCACCGCCTCACAGCGCGAGAACGGGTCCGAGACCTCGTCAGCTATGGTTGGCAGCGGCTCGCCCTCGGTCTGGCTCACGTCGAAGACGTGGCCGACCCTGAAGCCCACGAGGCGCCTGCGCTCCTCGTCCGCGTCGTCATCGCCGCGCTCCTTGACCAGCATGGGCACGAGCACCTCGATGCCGCGCTCGCCCTTGCGCACGTACCTGTTGAAGTCGCGCTTCCAGCTCCTGAAGCTCGCCACGCGGGTCGCGTTCGGCATCTGCATCGCTATCAGGAGCGTGTTGTTGAGACTGTAGTCGTGGAACCTGCCCAGGCTCCGCAGCCACGCCTCCCACCGCTCCGACTCCCACACGTCGTGTACGCCCTGCTCGAGGCGGTCCAGCGCTGCCTGCGCGCGCTCTTGCGCCTTCTCGCGTGCCTGCTGGCGCTCTGCCTTGTTCGTGCTCTTGGTGCTCTTGCTCATTTCCTTGTCTCCTCTCGGGTTGCGGGTTACGCACGTGACCGCGTGCGCGCTTGCAACCCTTGGGTGGCCAAGGTTTTTCGGCTCGGTGGTAGGCGTGGCGCAACGGGGCTCCATGGCAACCTCCGCCAATCGCCCTTCGATTTGTGGCAGGTTCCGTGGGGCCCTTGCGCGGAGCCGTGCCGTGCCGCCCGGAAGGGGTTCCGGGGGCAGAGCGGCAGCTCTGGGGGTTCAAGTGGAATTGGCCCCACATTCCCGCAGTCTTGAATAAAAACTTCTCTGCAAGGTCATCCGGGGGAGTCACTCTCATGGCGGTGTTTTCCAATGTGGGATTGTGGTTCCGTGGGATAGGACACCAGGACGGCTCCCCGCATGGGTTCAATACAAAAGGGGTTGTGGAATCACACACACATGCGTGCTTTCTGATTGTCCGTCTCATGGCCGGGAGGCACCACCACCTCCGGTCCCTTCCACGAGAGCGTCAGGGGTGCCTGCGAGCGCTGGAAGGGCGGCGATGGGGCATGGCCATCGCCGTGGCGCGGCCCTGGGCTGCGTGAAAAAGCGCCATCCACCTGCACAAACTCTGCACAAAAAAGAAAGCGCCCCCCGTGGTGGGGAGCGCTCCCTCTCCTTGCCGTGTGCGACCATGGCTACGACTGCCACACTCCGCGGACGTGGTGGACGCGGACGCGCCCTATCTCGAGGTTGACGCAGGCGCTCGCCACGTCGAACCTCATGCGCTCTGGCAGGGGTGCGTCGCTCGCGAGGGCGCGGGCCATACACAGGGCTGCGCCCTTGGCGCGCTCGTCATCTCCGACCATGTGCTCGACGTCGGCGAGGGTGGTCCCCCACTCCTCTGCGGGGAGCGCCATGACGGCGACGGTCACGGGCACGCCGTGGTCGTGGCATGCGATGACGTCGGCGAACGGGGTGTCCTCGAAGCCGTCGAAGCCGACGTGCTCCAGGGACTCGCGGACGAACGCCACGCAGTCGGCGAGGTAGTCCCCCGTGACGGGCGAGTCTGAGTCCCAGAGCTCGTGGATGCTCGGGACGGTCTCGGTCGGTTTGGTCAGGGTCGCGGTTGCGGTGCTCATGTTGTGCCCCCTTCAGGCTCGTGAGGGTCGGCTCTTCCTTCCCCCGGACGGGGGCGACAGGGCAAGCGGCATCTCCGAAGCGCGCCCGTATGCGGGCGAGGCGCGGCGTGCGCAGGGGATGGCGCGTCAGGCGACGGGAGGCGGCGCTAGGGGTGCCTGCCACCTCATAGGAGCCTGTGCCATGATGCCCCGGTCCGGGGGCATCGGGGGTATTATTGAAATCGCGTTTTGTTGACCCTTCCGACTGTGTCGTAAATGATGCTTCGGTGCGGTGCTCTGAGGCAGACTGAGAGGCGTTTACATGAACAAGCAGCAGCTGGCAGCGCGTATCTGGCGCATGGCGAACAACATGCGCTCGTCAATCGACGCGGGCGAGTACAAGGATTTCATCCTCGGCTTCATCTTCTACCGCTTCTTGTCTGAGAACGAAGAGGCGTTCCTGCGCCGCGAGGGCTGGGACGACGAGGACATAGCCGACCTCGACGGCGAGAGCGCCGAGGACGTGCGGTATATCAGTGAGCGCATCGGCTACTTCATCAAGCATGACGACCTGTACTCCACCTGGGTCGACCCAGACACGGACTTCGAGGAGGACAACGTCGTCCAGGCGCTCGCGAGATTCCCGCTGAACCTCGACCCGCATTACAGGCACGTGTTCGACAAGATTTTCGAGACGCTGCGCAACAGCCTCTCGAAGCTCGGCGACACGGCACCGAAGCGGTCGAAGGCGATTGCCGACATCCTCGACCTCATCAAGCCTATCCCGATGAACGACAAGTCGGGGTACGACACTCTTGGCTTCATCTACGAGTACCTCATCCAGAACTTTGCCTCGAACGCAGGCAAGAAGGCTGGCGAGTTCTACACGCCACACGAGGTTTCGCAGATGATGAGCGACATCGTCGCCTACGAGCTGCGCGACTGCGATGACATCAGCATCTACGACCCGACGAGCGGCTCGGCTTCGCTTCTGCTCAACATCGGCACGTCGATTGCGCGCCGCAGCGGTAACCCCGACTCAATCAAGTACTACGCGCAGGAGAAGATTCAGTCGACTTACAGCCTGACGCGCATGAACCTTGTGATGAAAGGCATCAAGCCGTCGAACATCGTCTGCCGCAATGCCGACACGCTCGAAGATGACTGGCCCCTGGTCAGCGACTCTGACGAGCCCATGCGCGTCGACGCGTGCGTGTCCAACCCGCCCTACTCGGCCAAGTGGTTGACCAAGGGCAAGGATGGCGACCAGCGTTTCGCCGAGTACGGCGTCGCACCGAAGGGCAAGGCGGACTACGCCTTCCTGCTGCACAACCTCTACCACCTGAAGCCCAGCGGCGTCATGTGCATCGTGTTGCCCCATGGCGTGCTGTTCCGCGGCGACGCCGAGGGTGAGATTCGCAAGAAGCTCATCGGCGAGGGCAAGATTCACGCTGTCATCGGACTGCCCGCTAACATCTTCTTCGGGACGGGCATCCCGACCATCGTCATGGTGCTCAAGAAGACCCGCGCAGACGACGGCATCCTGTTCATCGACGCGAGCAAGGGGTTTATCAAGGACGGCAAGAAGAACCGCCTGCGTTCCAGCGACATCCGCCGCATCGTCGACGCCTACATCGCACGCGAAGACGTCGAGGGGTACGCGCATCTGGCGAGCAGGGCCGAGATTGCCGAGAACGGCTACAACCTCAACATCCCGCGCTACGTGGACTCCTCCGAGCCCGCCGAGCCGTGGGACATCTACGCATCCATGTTCGGCGGCGTGCCCGACGCCGAGCTGGACGAGCTGGGCGAGTACTGGGATGCCCTGCCCGGGCTTCGCGAGAGCCTCTTCGAGAGCGTCGAGGGATACAGTCGCGTCAGGGTCGACGACATCGCTAGGGCGGTGGCTGAGCACCCGAGCGTGAAGGCGTTCGAGAGCACGTTCGCCAGCGCGTTCGACGGGTTCGGCGACAGCCTGCGCTCTGGGCTGACTGACGACGTAATGGCAGTGAACGCGAGCGCCGACGAGGAGAAGGCCGTCGCTGACGTGTTCGAGCGCGCCAAGACGGTGCCTCTCATTGACCGCTACGACCTCTACCAGACGCTCGACGACCAGTGGAGCGTCGTCTCGGGCGACATCGAAATGATTCAGACCGAGGGACTCATCGAGGCTGCGCGCAAGGTCGACGAGAACAAAGTCACGAAGACCAAGGACGACAGGGAGTACGAGGAGCAGGACAAGAAGGTCCCATGGGTGGGACATGTGCTCCCGTTCGAGCTGGTGCAGTCCGCGTACTTCAGCAAAGAGGTCGCGGACATAGCGGACTACGAGGCTGAGCTGCAAAGGCTTGAAGGCGTCATCTCCGAGGCGCTTGAGAGCCTTGACGAGGAGGAGCGCGAGGGCGAGTACGTCAAGGAGGGCGGAGACAGCTTCGACTTCAAGGAGCTTGAGGCATTCATCGCCGAGCAGATAGACGACGAGAGCGACGAGATTGCCGCCTTGGTTGAGTACCGTGACTTGCTCGATGCGAGGGCCAGTAGGGACAAGAAGCTCGCGTTCATAGCAGCTCACCCTGAGGTCGACTGGTCGGCCATGGAGTCCAACAGGGACGGCACGTACCCCAAGGGCAAGGTCAACGCACGTATCAAGGAGATTCGCTCCACGTATGAGCCTGAGGACGAGTCTCTGCTCGCACGCCTCATGGCGGCATATGCGGCCAACGAGGAAATCAAGACTACAAGGAAGCTGCTCAAGGCTGCGAGCGAGGAGCTGCGTGACGAGACCAAGGCGTGGATTGAGCAGGTCGACGAGGGTGACGCACTCGACCTTCTTCGTGCCAAGTGGGTCGGTGGGGTCGAAGCGGGTTACGAGACTGTGCCTGGCAACGTCGTAGCGACGCTCGTGAGCAAGCTCAAGCATCTCGTTGACAAGTACGCCACGACCTATGCCGAGATTGGCAAGGGTATCGGCGAGACTCAGAACGAGCTGGTTGGCCTACTCGGTAAGCTCAGGGGCAGCGACAAGGATATGGCTGGCGTTGCCGAACTGTGCGAGCTGTTGGGCGGTGCGTGATGATGCAGGAGATGAAGCCCGAGCTGCGTTTCGAGGGGTTCGATGACACTTGGGAACAGCGTAAGTTGGGGGAATTGGCAACTATCGTTACAGGTTCAACACCTCCCACTGCAGATGCGGAAAACTATGGGGGCTCGTTTCCTTTTGTTAGTCCCGCTGATATTAGCGAGAGCAGATTCGTTAGCTCAACCCAAACAACACTAAGTGAGAAAGGATTTGGGCTTGGGAGGTTTGTGCCCGCACAAGCCTCTCTGTTTGTATGCATTGGCTCATCCGTTGGTAAGGTCGGGCAGGTCAGAGAGGGTGTTGTAACTAATCAACAGATTAATGCGGTTATTCCGGGAATCGAGTTAACCGCGGACTTCACCTACTCGCTTCTTGAGCATTGCTCGCCAAGAGTTAAAGCACAAGCAGGCACACAAGCAGTGCCAATAGTAAACAAAGCATCTTTCGCCGATACGGATGTTGCTATCCCATCGCTTGGCGAACAGGCTCGAATCGGTTCTACCCTAACTCAGCTCGACAACCTCATCACCCTTCATCAACGTGAGTACGACAAGCTCCTGACGACCAAGCAGTCGCTGCTGCAGAAGATGTTCCCGAAGGCAGGTGAGACGGAGCCTGAGCTACGTTTCGATGGGTTTGAGGGACCGTGGGGGTCGAAGAAGCTGGGCGAGCTGGTGACTAAGGTCACACAGAAGAATCGTGATATGGCTGTGACTGAGACCTTCACCAACTCGGCAGAGTTCGGTATCGTCAGCCAACTCGACTTCTTCGACCATGATGTTGCAAGGGAAGAGAGCATCGGTGGCTATTTTGTCGTGCAACCCGAGGACTTTGTCTACAACCCGAGGATTTCCTCTATGGCACCAGTGGGTCCCATCAATAGGAATCGACTGGGTAGGGCTGGTGTCATGTCGCCTCTTTACACGGTGTTTCGCCCTGGAGACGCAATCTACAACGCCTATCTTGAGCACTTCTTTGAGGCGTCTGGATGGCATGACTACATGCAGCTCAACGGCAACTCTGGTGCGCGTTCCGACAGGTTTTCAATCTCCGATTCGGTTTTTTTTGAAATGCCGATTCCGTACCCGTCGATAGCCGAACAGACTGAAATTGCCAATGTACTGGAACGACTTGGCAACCTCATTTCCCTGCGCGCACAGGAGCTTGAGAAGCTCAAGCAAATCAAGTCCGGCCTGCTGCAGCGGATGTTCGTCTGTTCGTCTAGGAGGTCTGCATCATGAAAAGCACGTTCAAGGATGAGGCAGACTTCGAGGCGACGCTGGTCGAGCTGCTCACGACCAAAAAGGGTTGGAGCGACGGCGTTCTGAAGTACCCGACCGAGGAAGACCTCGTCGAGAACTGGAAGCGCATCCTCTTCGAGAACAACAACGAGCCGACACGACTCAATGGACAGCCCCTGACAGATGGCGAGATGAGGCAGATTCTCGAGCAGGTGGGGGCATTGAGCACGCCCGAGCGCATCAACCGTTTTATCAATGGTCGTACCGTGACCATCAAGCGTGAGAACCCGTTGGACACGCTGAACTTCGGGCAGACGGTCTCCCTCAAGATTTACAGCCGCGAGGAGATTGCGGGCGGCAAGTCGAGGTACCAGATTGCCGTGCAGCCCAGGTTCAAGGCACGCAAGGAAGTTCTCCCGGACAGGCGTGGGGATGTGGTGCTGCTCATCAACGGCATGCCCGTCATCCACATCGAGCTGAAGCGCTCAGGCGTGGACGTTTCCCAGGCCGTCTACCAGATTGAGAAGTACTCGCGCGAGGGCGTCTTCTCAACGGGCATCTTCTCGATGGTGCAGATTTTCGTTGCGATGAACCCTGAGGAGACGCTGTACTTCGCGAACCCTGGGCGCGATGCGCTGTCGGCAGACGGCCACTTCAATCGCAAGTTCATGTTTCATTGGGGCAACTGGAACAACGAGCCCCAGAACGAGTGGAGCTACGTCGCCGAGCACCTGCTGTCGATACCCATGGCGCACAAGATGGTCGGCTTCTATACCGTCGCTGACTCGGGCGATGGCATCCTCAAGGTCATGAGGAGCTACCAGTACTACGCGGTGTCCGAGATTTTCGATGCGGTGAGCAAGGTCGAGTGGGGCGTCAAGCACCCGAAGGGCGGCTACATCTGGCACACCACGGGCTCCGGCAAGACTGTCACCTCGTTCAAGGCGGCACAGCTCATCGCCGCGTCAAAACTAGTCGACAAGGTCGTGTTCCTCGTTGACCGCGTTGAGCTTGCTGCCCAGTCATTGGAGGAGTACGGCAACTTCGCCAACGACGACGAGAGGGTCAACGAGACGGAGAACACTGCCATCCTGTTCGACCTGCTGTCAGATGACCACCAGAACCATCGTCTCATCGTGACGTCGATTCAGAAGCTCTCCAACGAGGACGGTGAGAGCACGTTTGCGTCCGCTGACCAGCTCAAGAAGATAAACGCCAAGCGCATCGTGGTCATCGTCGACGAGTGCCACCGCGACACCTTCGGCAAGATGATGTCCGACATTAAGAAGACTTTCCCGTACATGTTATTGTTCGGGTTCACGGGCACGCCCATCCTGGACGAGAACAAGAAGAAAGACTCAACGACTGCCGACGTGTTCGGAGACGAGCTGCATCGCTACAGCATCGCCGATGGCATCCGCGATGGCAACGTGCTCGGGTTCGACCCCGTGCAGGTCATGGTCTATGAGGACTATGCGCTCAGACAGCAGGTGGCGTTCGAGAAATGCCGGGCCCAGGGCGACGGTGACTACGAGCGGGAGATGGACGCGCTTGGTGACCCGAGCAAGAAGCGCGTGTACCTCCACTACATGAACGACGTCCCTATGGCAGACGAGGTAGTGGGCGGGAAGACGGTGCACGGCATCGAGGCCCACGTTCCCACAGAGCAATGGCAAACCGACGAGTATCGTGAGGCGGTCGTCGGCGACGTCATCAAGAAGTGGGGCGTCACGAGCAACGGTGGCATGTTCCATGCGCTGTTCGCGGCATCGTCAATCAACGAGACCATCGAGTACTACCGCCTGTTCAAGGCGAAGGCACCGCACCTCAAGGTGACGGCGCTCTTCGACCCCAACATCGACAACAACGCTGGCTATGCCTTCAAGTCGGATGGCTTGGAAGAGGTGCTCAAGGACTACAACGCCCGCTACAACAAGAGCTTCACCATGTCGACTCACGACGGCTTCAAAAAGGACGTGTCGATGAGGCTCGCGCACAAGGACACGTACAAGAAGGTCGACAAGAAGCCAGACGAGCAGATAGACCTGCTCATCGTCGTGGACCAGATGCTCACCGGGTTCGACTCCAAGTGGGTGAACGCACTCTACCTCGACAAGGTGCTGGAAGCGGAGCGCGTCATCCAGGCGTTCTCGCGCACGAACCGCGTCTTCGGTCCAGAGAAGAGCTTCGGTGTCATTCGTTACTACCGCAAGCCGCACACGATGAAGCAGAACATCGAGAGGGCCGTGGCGCTGTACTCGGGCGACATCCCCGCGCAGCTGTTCGTGCCGAAGCTTGGCGAGAACCTCGCGGACATGAACGCGATATTCACGCAGATTGAGAACCTGTTCAAGTCGTGCGGCATCGAGAACTTCGGCAGCGTCCCCGTGACCGAGGGGGACTGCGCCCAGTTCGCGCGGCTGTTCAAGATGCTCTCCGACAAGATTGAGTCCGCCCGCGTGCAGGGCTTCGTCTGGGAGCAGACAACCTACGGGGCAGACGACGGGCTCGACGATGAGGTGACGGTCGCGTTCACGCACGACACCTACCTCGTGCTCGCCACGCGCTACCGCGAGATGTTCACGAGCGCCGGAGGCGGGTTCGGCGGCGACATCCCCTTCGAGATTGACACGCACCTCACGTCCATCGACACGGGGCGCATCGACTCGAAGTACATGGAGACGAAGTTCGTGAAGTGGGTCGCGTCGCTCGGACAGGAGAGCGTCACCCCAGAGGAGACGCAGCAGCTTCTGAACGACCTGCACGTCGAGTTCGCGAAGCTGTCGCAGTCCGACCAGCTCCTTGCCGAGGTCCTGATTCACGACATCCAGACCGGCGACATGCAGCTGCAGGCTGGGATGACGTTCCACGACTGCCTGAACGAGTACCGGCAGCGCACCGAGGACGGGCGCGTGGACGCGATGGTCGATGCGTTCGGCGTTGACAAGGGCATGCTCGTGTCGCTGATGCGCTCCGCGACGACCTCCTCGGACCCGAACAGCCATGGTCGCCTCGACGCTCTTCGCCAGACCATCAACACGGCCAAGGCGAAGGCATACTTCGAGGGCGTGCTGGGCGAGCCCTGGAAGCCGAGGTACGTGAGGATGCGCGCGGACTCTCTGCTGACCGAGTTCGTGACCAAGGGCGACTTCGACCTGGACGAAGAGGTCGTGAAGAGATATGGGAAGAAGGGCGAGTAGGCATGGCAGCGAAGCAGCACAAGGGCGTCATCTACATCCTGACCAACCCGTCATTTCCCGAGTACGTGAAGATTGGCTATGCCAACGACCTAGACTTGCGGCTGAAGCAGCTCAACAAAAGCGAGACCATTCCGTTCGCTTTCCGCGCATATGCGACCTATGACGTTGACCATAGGCTGACGGATAAGGAGCTGCACAGGCTTATCGACATGCTTAACCCCGACCTGCGGAGCGTCGAGACGTTCAACGGGAAGACGCGTACCAAGGAGTTCTTTGCCATGTCTGCTGAGGATGCTTACGCCATCCTGGAGGCAATTGCAAAGATATCCGGTACCACGGAAAGGCTTACACGGCGTACTCCCACAGGTGAGCAAATCGAGGAAGAAACAGAGGCTGAGGAGAACAGGTCACGCAGCAGGCGAGGTCGTTTTACGTTTTCTGAGGTAGGTATCCCCATTGGCTCCAAGCTTACCTTTGTGGGCGACGAGGCGCTTGTGGCTGAGGTAGTCGACGACACGCATATTCTTTTCGACGGGAAGGTGACGAGCCTGAGCCGTTCTGCCCAGGACATCAAAGGCTTCGACCATCCTGTCCAAGGGCCGCTTTGGTGGGCTTTCGAGGGCGAGAGATTAAGCGACAGGCGCGATAGGTTTGACTCGGAGAGATAGGGGACATGGCGGATGGCTCTTCGGTGGCAACACGAGCGTCTCGTCGAGGAGACGGTCGACTGGTTCTGCTGCAACAAAATGCCCGATGCGGGCGACTGGGAAGATGGCTACTACCGCCTCACGGACGTCGTGCCAGACGAGCCGAGGGGACAGGCGTGGCGTGTCGAGGTCGACATCCCGACTTCAGTCAAGGGGTTCGACTGCTGGCTGATGTTCGTCATCGTCGAACCCTCGACGTCTGACAGGGCACCGTACGTGCGGGACATTTCCGCCGTGAGGTCGGGCAGGGGAGAGGACCGCTTCAACACATACTCGTGGAGGGAAGGCGACGGGTGGACCCTCCTTCCCGATGGTGACGAGCGGGAGTAGGGTTCCCAACCAGAGGTAGTTCTTTTCACGAACGGGCGTGGTTACGTGGGTTAGGACACTAAGACGTCTCCCGAATGGGGTCAAGCCCGAAGGGATTGTGGGCTCACGCACGCCTGCGAGCTCCCTGATTGTCCATCCCCACATTTCCACTTCCAACATAGAAAACAGTCTCTTTTTGCTCATCACTTGATGGAGGCCGCTTACACGCGAAAGGTTTCTCATGTGGGATTGTGGTTCTGTGGGTTAGGACATAGAAAAGGTGTCCATGCGGGCGATAGCCCGCTTGCGTGGATATGCTGTAACCACGTGGTTGAGGGTCGTCCTGGACATGTGAAAACGGTGCCTCCTTCTGTTACTTGCCATCCTTAATGTGTGGCTTCAGCAGACTTGTAATTCGTTCCTCGTCTCCTCTGGCTTCAGCCTCGGCTGCTTCTCTGAGAAGATTCACAAAAGACATTTTGAGACGTATGGCCCTGTCTACTACGTCCTCCCTTTTCTTGTCCTGCTTCCTCGTGATGTGTGCTACCAGCATCCTCTCCGCTTCGCTCTGGGGCCTCTCTACCGCCTGGACCGGAGTCCGAGGGTCCTGCGCGATTGGCCATGCGAGCGTGAAGCCCTCGGCGGGGTCATCCGGGACGATGAAGCGGTCGGGAGACGGAAGGTACTTCCACTTTATGGCGACGTCAGAGACGAGTGACTCCGGCGTGTATCGCTTTCCGGGTTTGTGCTTGAGGAGCGTGACTTCCATCAGTGCATCCAGGACCTCAGAGATTTGACCAGCATCCCTCATCTGGTCGAATGCCTGCACGGGCGTCCCCGCGTTTAGAAGCGCCTTGATGCCCGATGTCTCTGGTATCAAAGCCGCTCTCTGCTTTTCAAGGTCCGCAAGCCTTTGTTCAACCTCCTCCTTGATTTCGCTATAGAGGGGACCGTCGATGTAGCGCTTCTTGTAGTCGCTGCGCGCCTGCTCAAGCCGCCCACGCTGCTCTGAAATCTCTTTGTCAACCACAGAAGTGTCAGCAGTTTCTGTCGCCTTCAGAAGCATGTCGACCGCATCGGGCATAGCGAGTCTCGCTCGCGCGCAGCCGATGACGTATCTGTCGACTAGGGGACGCTCCCTGCTGACGTGCCCGATGCATTTGTATGTGCCGTCCCCCGCTTTCACTGGTGCTCCACAGACCCCGCAGCGATAGAATCCCGACCCCACGTGTTTTTTACTACCGCCATTCCTGTCGACCCGTTTTCCGTCGCTCCTGTATTTGTTCTTCTCGCGCCTTCTCTGAGCTTGCCACCACGTGTCGCGGTCGACGATTGCCGGCCATGCTGCTTGCACGGGCTCGTTGGTCTCGAGGTCTCTGACTATGTAATCCGTCCAGTGCGAGTTTGGTGTTTGTGTCTTTCCATTTACTGTCGGGACGTAGCACACATAACCAGCGTAGCGCGGGTTGTTGAGGATTGTTTGCACGACAGCAAGGTCGAACCCCTTTTGAGGCCGTGCCAGCGCGTTGTCGATGACTTCCCTTTCCTCTTCCGTGAACCGAGAGAGGAACTCTTCTGGAATCGAACGAATAACGTCGTGTGGGAGTGCTGCCACCTGCTTGGCGCTGAGCCGCTCGCGCTGAGCTTGGCTCATCGACTCGTAGCGTTCACGGGCGAACCTGATACTAGGAGCTTCAAATCGGGGAAGTCCAAGTGTATCGTTCTCATCACCTGCTATAGAGCGGGCGATGGACGACATTGATGCACCTGAGACGTACGACTCGTAAATCCTTCTCACGCACTCAGCCTCGTCTTGTATTACCTCGAAGTGGTTCCCATAGCCAAAGCATCGACTTCCTGGTCTCATCGTCCCTTTGCGCGCGCGTTGCAGGTTTGCTCGCTTCATACGCTCGCTCTTCCTTGCGCTCTCGAACTCTGCGACGTTTACGAGTATGTTCGTGGTGAAACGTGCGTCCGCGCTGCTCAGGTCAATATCCCCCAAATCCCCGGTGCAGATTCTTAGTCCCTGCCCTTGCACTTCGTCAAGCATCTCTGCAAAGCCACGCACTGAGCGGGTGAGACGGTCAAGCTTCCACGCAACGATTACATCGAACATCCCCTTTTTATAGTCACTTACCATGCGGTCATACGCTTCACGTGATGTTCCGCTGTAAGCCGAGACGGAGTTGTCCTCGTAAACATTGACTATGTCCCACTTCTTAGCTCGCACATGAGCTCACAATCTTCGCGTTGACGCTCTACTGCGCGGTGCTCTCCGGTGAAATCGCGACTCACACGTACGTAAATAGCCGCTCGCGTAGGTGTACCCTCACTGCTTTTTGCCATGTTCCCTCCCTGCTTCTTATCGATAACTATATCCAAAAACCTACAACCCGTCTTTTACAAAGTGTCAAACTGACCACGCTGCACGCGGGGTCGGCGCAGGAGGCGATACTGAGGCTCGTGCTTATGGCCAGGTTTGGCATGGACCTTCCGACCGACATCATCGAGGAGCAGATCGCGTCGGCCCTAGACCTGCTCGTGATGTCCGCGCGATTCCCGGACGGCATCCGTCGAATCACGTCGCTGAGCGAGGTGTCCAGGGCAGATTCCGGGGGAGTGATGCTTCGAGAGTGCGTCCGCTACGACCAGGCGAGAGGGACGTGGGAACTCGTCTCGGAGCCCAGTTTCATAGGAGAGGCCATTCGGATTGGCGCGCTTAGGACTGAGGAGGTGGAGAGATGGAGACGATGTATGCCATCCTTGGCAGCCTGACGACGTTTCTCGCGGTGCTTGTGCTCCATGGGGGACGACTGGGGACGAGTCCTAAGAGCTTGCTGCGCCGGAAGGTGATGAGGTATGTGAGGGTCCTCCTTGGCGCTCTCGGGGCTTCTCGCGTGGTCAATGCACTAGACTCCACGGACTCTTGGCACGCTCTTGGCGAGGAAATCGTCGTGTCCGCACGGGGTGGCCAAGGAGGCTCGGGCTCGTGGACCCTTCCGGAGGGCCTGGTAAGGACTTCGGGGCAGGGGGTGGCTGCCGTAATCGTCGGTGATGCATTGCTTGCCCTCGTCCTCTGTCTTGTCGCCTTGTCTCCCATCGGCGTGCCCATTGCGATAGCGGTGGCGCTCGCTGGCGTACCGATATGGCATCAGGCACAGCTTCGCCGCATCGAACGGGAGCTGACCCAGGAGATGCCAGGCGTGTTCCGAACCCTTGCCATGGCCATTGGGTCTGGCGAGACGCTGGCCCAGGCAATCGAATATCTTGGGGCGCACGAGGGAGGGCATGCCGCGAAGCCCTTTGCAAGGGCCTCGCTTCGAATGAGGTGCGGGGAGTCTGCGGAGGAGGCGCTTATGGAACTGTCGAGGGAGCTTGAGGCGCCGGGAGTTGGCTTGCTCACGACCGCACTTCTCATCTCGCAAAGGACGGGAAGCCCCCTCAAGTCGCTTTTTGGGCATGCGGCGAAGATGGTTGAGAGACAAGGTGAGTTCGAGAGGATGCTTGAGGTCAAGACGGCGCAGGTGAGACTCTCCGTCAGGATCGTCTGTGGGCTCCCGGTAATCATGATCGCTGCCCTCTCGATCCTTTCCCCGGACTTCCGGGCCGGACTCGCGACACTTCCCGGGATGGTGAGTGTAATGACTGCGGTCGTGATGGACGCTTTCGCGCTAATCATCATCAGGCGACTCATGAGGGGGGTCGTGTGATGGACTTGGCGTACGTGGGTGGGTGCTTGTCGGTGTCGACGGCTGCATTCGCGATGACGTTCGGCCTACTGGGGCATCGCTCTTCTCACGAGCTCGACCACGCAGGCGGGTTGGGAGAACGCCTTGAGTCCATCGTAAGCCGGATGAGCTCGCTGCCTGCCATAAGGGAGCTAGAGCGCAAGGGCAGAGAAAGCGAGGCCAGGCGGGCATGCCTCCGCTCTCTCCCGACGTTCCTGGACGTGGTGACCTTGGGGCTTTCGTCTGGGCTCTCGTTCGATGCGGCGCTCTCCCTTTATTGCGAACGCTATGAGGACGACCTGTCCTCGGCATTTGGAGAGGCGCTGCTCTCGTGGCAAATCGGTGCGGAGAGCAGGTCGTCCGCGCTCGATAGGCTTGCTGAAGAGTTGGATGTAGGTGCGCTGAAGAGCTTCTCGTCGACAGTGTCCCAAGCCCTCAAGTTTGGATCGCCCCTTGCATCGGCCCTCGAGTCCCAAGCGCAGGCAATAAGGGAGGAGCAGAGGTCTCAATTGGAAGAGGAGATTGAGAAGGTTCCCGTGAAGATGCTCATCCCCTTGGGCACCTTGATCGTGCCGGCGATGCTTTTATCAATCCTGGGGCCGCTTATTGGCTCGAGCCTCGCAATGACATGAAGGTCATGTAGTCATACGAAAGGGCGCTTGTCCGGAGGGGAGGGGCGGCACATCAGTCGTATCTATCGAAATCAGAGGAAGGCAGTGAGATGGAGCAGTTGAGGATGGGGATGGAAGACGTAGCCTGGGGCGTTTGGGAGACCTTACGTGACGAAGACGGGCAGGGGACAACGGAGTACGCCATTCTAGTTGGAGTCCTGGTGGTAATTGCAATTCTCTCGATCATCACCTTCAAGGGAAAGGTCCAGCAGCTCTGGGACGCGATATCGAGTGGAATAGGGGCTCTTTAGGCTATGACTGTCAGGGGAAGGGGCTCTAGACTCGTCCCCTTGGCCCTATTCGTACTCTTGGTCAGTTGCGTGGCGACGGCAACACATTGCCGTCGCCAGGTGGAAGGCAACGCGGGTCGAGAAGTGATTGCTGAGACGGGCGCGCACGGGCGAGGAGGCAAATCCGTCCCTGAGGAGAACTCTGGCAAGAGAGTGAGCCTGAAGAAGAAAGGCGACAGAGATGGTGACGACTCGCCGTCGCACGTCTCACGGCCTTCTTCCTCGCCTTCAACAGAAGATGGCGTGAGGGACTATACGTCGAAAGCCAGTTTGCAAGATACGGCCACGCAGCTCTTGGAGGAGTACGCACGGGCGGGGAAGTGTGTGCTTGTGCGTGCGGGCTACCTCGACCTGCTTGGGAACAACTGGTCCTGTACGGTTGTCGGAGACGGATGGGTGGACACGGTCGTCGTGAGGGGAGCCGAAGATTCGAGAAAGTCGGAGGTCAAGGTCGTACGGATGGATGTGAAGGAATGGGAGGAGGGAGTCCCCAGGTGAGCCATATGGAGGCCAAGGATGATGGAAGCCATCTTGTTCGAACCACGTACAGTGTCTTGCTTGACACAAAAGGACAGTCAACCGTCGAGTACGCGCTGGTACTTTTTGCCTTCCTTGCGATCGTCGTTGCGCTTTCACGGGTCGTCAGCTATGCGGGTGACGGAAGATTGTATGCGACGATTATCGGGTCAGGATCGCACTCGTTGGAGGGCGACGTCCTCTCGGTCTTTCAGGACGTTCTTCTTTACTGAGCTTGCGGAATCAACGTCTGGCCAGGCGACGATTGAGGCAGCTGTCCTCTTGCCCACCCTCATGCTTGTGATCGCGCTGCTTGTCCAACCGGTCTGCATCATCTATACGCGCGCGGCCATGAGGTCTGCTGCCGCCGAGGCGGCAAGGGCGATTGCGACCGACTATGACGGAGACCTGTCGGACTGCAGGTCGTATGTGCTCAGACGTCTTGAGGCTGTTCCCGATGTCCCTCTCTTTCACTCTGGTGGCGCATCAGACTGGTCGATTTCGCTCAGTAGGGGTGGAAGGGGCGTGAACGTCGAAGTCGTCGGGCATGTTCGCCCACTTCCCCTTCTTGGGGTTGCTTTGGCTGCATTCTCCGAGAGCGACGGTAAGGGGATAGTCCTGAGAGAGTCCCTAAGGGAAGAGGTGCGGCCGAGTTGGATAAGGGGGACCTATGGAGACTGGCAGCGGTTGTGGGCATAGAAGGGCCGATTGTAGGGTCTACGTCCTGGATGCATTCATCGATGGCGAGGGCGGTTACACCACCGTTGCCGTTGCCGTCGCTCTCCTCATGAGCATCGCTCTCGCGTTTGGTGTGGCTGCTGCTCAGTGGAGTCATGCCAGGGCGGCTGATGTGCAGGAGGTTGCGGATGCGGCCGCAATGTCTGGGGAAAACTGCGTCGCGGCCTTCTCGACTGTCGCGCAGGTGTTGGATGCCTGCGTTTTGAGTATGGGTCTCCTTGGAGCGATCGTGTATGGCGCGGGAATGATCGTGGCGGCGATTCCGGTTCTTCAGCATGGAGCGCCGAAGATTCTCGAGGTGGGTAGGAGAATTCTCGAGTGTCGGAAGAAGTTTGCGAAGTCGGCTTCACAAGGCCTCGAGCGGCTTGAGAAGACGCTTCCCGCTCTCATTGTGGCAAATTCGGCATCGACGGTATCGGCGAATTCATCTGGAAGCCTGAGCTATGCCGGGCTTGCAGTTCCGTACCCACAGGAGTCGAAGTCTGACTTCAGCCATTTACTAGACGAGGTTGACGGAAAGGAGATGGAAAAGGCTGCCGAGGAACTCAGGGAGGCGTCGGCCAGAAAGAAGGAGGCGATTGACAGGGCGAATGTCGCAAAGGAGAAAGGCTGGCATGCGGACAACGTCGGTACGTGTATGAGGGAACGAGCACAGTCCCTTGCGAAACTAACGGAAGGGCAGAACCCGATGTATCCAAGCCCGAGCGCCTGGAAGTTCGACTTTGCGCGCAGAAGGGCTGTCAACTATTACGTTGCTCGGGCAACGTCCAACGTGATTGACGCGGGTTCTGCCGACGAGCTTCAGCGCTCATGTGCGCGTGGGGTTTTCTACCGGTATGCAGCCAAGGAGCTCTCGAATGCGCGGTGCGAGGAGGGCGAAGTCGTTGATATTCAGTTGCCCGAGCTGCCCCATACGACTCGGATGGTGATGGAGACCGAGCTCTATTCGACGGCCATCTGGCCCTGCACGAGCGAGGAGACGGGAACGACGCTGCATTGCTCGCTTGAATGCCCCGGTGCAACCGGGCCGTTTGCTGGCAATGCCTCACTTGCAGACATAGATTCGGGCTCGGTTGCTTATTGCGAGACGTGCCGTATGAATGCGGTGGCCATGGGAAACGTCGCGGATGCGTCAACGAATATCAATAACGGCTTCGAACACTACTGGAGGATTGTGGTAGAGGCGTCAAAAGACTACCAGCAGGCGAAGGAAGACGAGAAGAAGGCGGAGGAGGACATGAAGAAGGCGGCGGAGAAAAGCGGGTCTGCATTCGAGAGGGCGATGAGCATGCTTGCGGTCGAAAGGCCGCGCCTTTGCCCGCCCGGCGCGTACGGATGCATCGGTTTTGTTGTGAGAGATGCCGCTGAGCTTCCTCGTGGACTGTCAAGCACCTTTCTCGAGTCAGGGGTCCTTCCGGCAGGTGTCGCAATCTCAGGTGCCGCGTTGGCACCTGACGACGATACGGATGGCCACAATGTTCTCGCAAGCGTTTTCGACGGTCTAGAAAGGTCGGATAGGACGCTTTTCTCCGGACTGCTTGATGGCATCGGAGACCTATGGGGATCGCTTTTGGTCGGCTATGGGTCTGCATATGGAAGCGTCAGCCAAGCTGCCAACAAATTCTTTGATGATATAGGAGGTGTGTTTGGGGAAAAGGTTGCGAGCTGGATGCGAAGGAAGGTCAAGGATGTCGTGTTAAAGGCGGGGTTCGAGCCCTCGGACATGAGACTGAGAAAGCCCGTGCTGACGAACACCCAGCACATCTTGGATAGAGCCGGAGTGACGAAGACGGCGGAAGTGAGGTCGTTCATACAGTCCCTGCCGCATGACCAACGTGGAATCATCAAGACGTGCCGTTCCAAACTGGTATCTCTGATGGGGGAAAACGGCAAGGTTACCATCGCGGAGATTCCGATTCCCGGAATGGAGGGGGCATCGATTCCCCTGACGATAGACCTCTCGACTCTCGCGGAGGCGATTCCATGAGGAGGTGCGGAGAGGTTCATGATTCCGGTCAGATGACTGTTGAGCTTGCGGCTATGCTGCCTGTCATCATCGTCGTCGCCCTCATTGTGTATAACCTGGCGAAATATGCCGAGGTGTGCTCCACATTCGACAGGATCTCTCTCGATGCGGCGGTGTCTCATGGAGTCTCTCCGTCTGGTACGCAGAGTAGGGGTGCTGCCGTCTCCGAGATCGAGGGCGTGATACGGAAAGCCCTGAATTCAAGTACGTGTGACGTTACGGTATCTGCAAGCGATGCTGCCTCTGCGGTCGAGAGGGACGGTCTGAGCTTCCCCCTTTCGCCTCTGCTCACTACCTATAGGTGCACTCTCACATTCCATCCTTGGCCTACGACCATATCCGTGGCCGGAGTCGGCTATGCCGCACCTATTTCGTTACAGCACGAGAGAACCATTACCGTCGACCGTTTTAGACCTGGGGTGGTGATCTGATTGCAACTCGTACACGTTTGGACAAGACACTTCGACTTCGGGAGTTTTGAAGTCCTGGACTCGCCCTTGCAAAAGGCGAAGGGCCTTCTTCGCGATTCGGGGGGACGGCAAGTCATGCTTAGGAGGTGCTCGTCCATCCACACCCTCTGCATGCGCTATCCCATAGACATCGCATTCGTCAAGAGGGATGGCAGCGTCATCCTGTCGGAGAGGATGGTCCGCCCTGGGAGGATAGTGCGAGCCCGTGGGGCAGCAATCGTTCTGGAGCGTCCTGGTAGCGACTCACCTTGGCCCGCGGCGAACGAGACCCTGACCATGGAAGAATCCTGCAGCTGAGAAGGAGTGTGACATCGATGAAAGATTCGGGTGCAATGGGGGTTGTCGCCGGACGCGAGGCCTCGGTCGGCTTCATGGGCAAGGCAGGGAAGGCGAAGACGAAGATATGTCCGAACTGCGGCGAAGAACTGTTTGCGGACATGGACGTCTGCTATGGGTGCCTCTATGATTTCTCCAGACCGCCTGGTCCTATGTCGGCGATGTGCCTTGGCCAACCGGCAGGCGAGGGAGGAGATGGTGGGGCTTGCGCCCAAAGCGTTCACGAAAGCGTGAGCGGGAATGGCACGAGTAGCAAAGACTCGTCCGACTTGGATGCGACGATGCCATTGGATATCCCCTCCTCTAACCTTCCCCGCTGGAAGAGGAAGATGCTTTGGGTGAGGTCACCCGACATGGAGGTGAAGATTCCGGTTCCCGAGTCCGAGTTGACGGTTGGACGTGATCAGTGCTGTGATGTGGTTCTGCACTCGATGGCCGTTTCGCGTAGGCACGTAGGGTTCAAGTGTTTGCCGGAAGGACTTAGGGTTAGGAATCTGGGGGCTAAGAACCTGGCGACAGTGGGAGGAAGAGAGGTGCAGGACTCCTGCATTCTTGGACATGGGCAGACCGTCAACGTCTGCGGCACTCTCTTCACCTTTGTTACATCCGATGAGTAGAGGCCTGGTTGAGCATGAGAAGGGGGTGAATCCACTTCTGGATTCACCCCCAAACGGCAAACAGACGAAGCTAGGACCAGAGGAACCAGAGCTACATCGGCATCGAAGTGGTCTGGACGTAGGCACGCGTGAGGTACTTCTGGTCGAGACTGAACAGTCCCTGAGGCGTGCTGCCAAATAGCTTGTAGTCGGTAATCATGTCCGAGGCGTTCGACTCCTCCTCGCCCTGCTCGTTCACGAACCAGTCGAGCATCTTCATGGTGCGGAAGTCGTGAGCGTCGTAGGCTGCCTGGTAGCACTTGTTGATAAGGCTCGTCACGTATTGCTCGTGCTCGTAACCAGCTTCGAGAGGCTCGAGGTCGTTTGAGAACGTCTTGTCTGGCTTGTCAATCGCTTCCATCGTCGGCTTGAAGTCGTTGTCCAACAGATAGCGGCGGAGGATCTTAGCGTGGTCGACCTCCTCCTGGACCTGAATCATGTACCAGTTCGCATAGCCCTTGAGCCCACGGTCCTCGTAATAGTCCGCGAACGTGAGATAGAGATATGCGCTATAAAGCTCCTTGTTGATTTGCTCGTTGAGCACGCTCGATACGCTCTTGTCCAGTGCCATGCAAATCCACTCCTTGTCGTATGGATACCGTTATCCGCTGGCCTGACATACACATTGCAGTCTATACCCATGTCTCTGGTATATTTTCGAGCAACGACGTGGGAACCAGAAAGAATGGGAGACTCGATGGTCGCTCGAATCGCAAAGTTCCGACGCGACAGACTGTCCTTGATGGCAGTCATCGCAGCATTTGCTCTTGCAACCGCCTTCATCGTCACCATGTTGGTAACGGCAGGCGTCGCGCTTGCAGATGAGTACTCGATTGGCAGGGTCGATATAGACGCGACTGTGAGAAGCGATGGGTCGGTCGTTGTCAGCGAGGTACGAGAGTTCAGTTTCGACGGAGACTTCCATGGGGTCTATTGGAAGATTCCGAAAGGGGAGTACGAAGGGGCCTCTATTAGCCCCGAGGTGAGCAAGGTCGGTGAGATTGGGTCAGGAGGGTCGTTCCGGGAATTTAAGCAAGTACAGGTGGGCGATGCCGATTACGGTCAGAATGGCACGTACCTCGTGACAGACGAGGGCTCGTATGTGAAGGTGAAGATTTATTCTGCGCATAGTGACGACACGGCCGACTTCGCCATCACGTACACAGACCAGAACTTGGCGCGCAGGTACGCGGATACGTCCGAGCTCTATTGGAAGTTCGTGAGCGATGGTTGGGACGTGGAGAGCGAGAACGTGACCTGCACGGTTCACCTTCCCGTTACCGACGGGGAGGAGGCCAAGGCGGGCAAGAACGTGAGGGCTTGGGGACACGGCCCTCTCGACGCCTCTCTTCGTTTCAAGGGAAACGACATCATCTACACGGTCCCCGGGGTTGGTGGTGATGAGTTCGCCGAGGCGAGAATAGTGTTTCCCGCTGCCTGGCTAGCGAACGCGACGGCGTCGAACAAGAAGGTCCTGAACACAGTCCTCGACGAGGAACGGAAGTGGGCTGACGAGGCGAACGAACGCCGTACTCAGGCTCGCGTGGTGAGCTATGCGGCCCTTGGTATAGGCGTCCTGGTGGCCCTCCTTGCGGGAGCGGTGTCTGTTAGCAAGCTTTCCTCGTATAAGAGGCGACACACGCCCCAGTTCGACGACAAGTACTTCCGCGACGTGCCGACCGATGATCACCCGGCCGTTCTGGGTGCCCTGCTGAACGACGGTGAGCCAACGGACGATGACATGTCTGCCGCGCTCGTGCGGTTGACTGACATCGGAGCGCTTAAGCTCGAAAAGGTCGCGGTTGAGAGCAGGGGGGTGTTCGGCCGCAAGAAGTCGGAGGATGACTACGCTCTGACGAGGGCGGGAAACACGAGGGACGTAGCTGCGAGCAAGAGCGCAATTGCAATCGATCGCTCAACCCTCAAGTTCTTCGACAAGGTGCTCTCCAAGTGCAAGGGTCGCGAGAACGGCACCTTGTACTTCTCGGACTTTGAGAAGGTGGCGAAAGACAAGCCAGAGGCATACAACGACGCATACGAGAACTGGAAGACCGACGTCAAGGCGCAGGCCGAGCAGCGAGGGTTCTTCGTCGACAAGAATTCGAACGGGCAGGGGCTGGTTGTTGGTGCGATGGCGCTTGACATTCTTGTGGCGGCAGCCCTGCTGTTCATGACGATTGCGGAAGTGCTGCCAGTGGGCTGGGGCTTGGGGGTGGTTCTGCTACTTGCGGTGTCCGCGGTACTTGGCTTCGTGATTCTGAGGCGCATGGACAACCTGTCGGAGGAGGCGGTTGAGGTCATCGCGAAGCTGAAGGCTCTGAAGCGGTGGCTCAAGGACTTTACGCGACTGGAGGAGGCCGTTCCCCAGGACGTGATTCTCTGGAACAGGCTTCTTGTGATGGCCGTCTCGCTTGGCGTGGCGGAAGAGGTAATCGAGCAGCTGAAGGTTGCCGCGCCACAGGTCCTGGAGGACCCGGTCGTCGCTCCGGTGTACGGGTGGTACATGTATCCCCACACCGCGCTGGGAAGCCCCGCATCGCGCCTTGGATCCTCGGTCACCTCGTCTCACAAGGTCAGCTCTGCTGCGTTGGCCGCATCTTCGATGAGCTCCGGCGGAGGCGGCGGTGGCGGTTTCTCTGGTGGCGGAGGCGGCGGCTTCGGCGGTGGAGGAGGCGGAGGCGCCTTCTAGCTGTCGCTGAAACGACGCAGGTACCGGAAAGGCTTCACCTCACATACCTATCTACCTGCGGACTTCAAATTCTCTCCATCTGATTTGAAAAAGTTCGTTGACGCCCGCGAAATCTTTGATATATTAAACAAGCTTGCAAGCGAGCAAGTAACGGCTGGGTAGCTCAGTTGGTAGAGCAGGGGACTGAAAATCCCCGTGTCAGGGGTTCGATTCCCTTCCCCGCCACCATGAAAAAGTGCAGGTCAGAGGCTATGTTCTCTGGCCTGCTTCTTTTTTTGTAATCCACGGTGTAATCCATTTGTAATCCACGGATTTGCGGCCGGTGTCTCGGAGCCGCCTCTCGGGGCGAGAATCTTGCCGAAATCGCGTAGATTATTTTGTAGAAAACGTGAAGAAATTTTTACTCCCTCGTGTGGAAATTCGGGGGCTGGGCGCCGTACAGCCCATTTGCGGAATGGGGTGGTATGGCCCCCGGGGGGTGTTTGCCGCAGTCCGCTCGGAGCGATGCGGCCGTAGCCCAGGCCCGGCCGGCTTGGTAGGGGGTGGATAGTATCCACGCGTGCGAGGTGGGCACGGGGTGGTAAATCGCCACCCCACGGCAATGCTGATAGTGTCCACGCGTGCGAGGTAGGCGTGGGATGTGCGCCGAACGCACACCCCGCCGCGGGCACACTTGGCAACGAGCTGCTACTGAACCTGCGGGTGGGCTATGGCGAACTTAGGCCGTCGCGCTTCCACCCAGCGAACGATGCGGCGCATGTAGATTAATAATCTCGTTCGGGAGAACATTCGCCGCCGACTATCCCCCTGCCTATTTGGGAGGGTATCTCGGGGGGAGAAAAGCCCTAGGCCGCGGGGATGGCCGCGCGGTCCGCAGCAAAAGACCCCCCGGGGCTTCCGGAGGGCCTGAATCAGGCGGCCTGTTGTCTCATGCGTTCTCACTACTTGCGGCACTGCCTCAACGCCTTCAGCGCGCTCTCGTAGGCTCTCAGCACTCTCACATAGTCTTGATCGTGTGCCGCGCGCCCGTTAAGGTCCACCTCCAATGCAGCCGCCTGCCGTGCCAGCGGCTCCAGCAGATCCCGCGCTGCCGCCGTGCGCGCCCCGCAGTCAGCTAGTATCCGGTCCACCCTCTTGCTGCTCTTGGTTTCAGTGGTCCTATCCATTCCCATCCTCCTGCCGTCTTTACAGTCCGTCTCCGTGCCTCTCTT
>Ga0256404_1001666_pt1 | contig 52377 bp, 35 predicted proteins | sample RumenRJG_01DNA_FD_185990 | JGI IMG/M metagenome (GOLD analysis project Ga0256404, IMG submission 185990) | Bovine rumen microbial communities from Lethbridge, Alberta, Canada - RJG_01 | ecosystem: Host-associated > Mammals > Digestive system > Stomach > Rumen | place: Canada: Alberta | collected...
GGCAGATGCAAGGATGCGCTGATTTTATGCGCCTTTGGCGCAATTTTATGCCCAGGCAATTTTCGTCCATGATTTTCTATTACCATTTATTCATTGGCGAAGTCAGGACTATACGAAATGAAACAACTTATCCAATACACGGAAAATATCCATTGAACCTAAATAATACGAAAAAGAGGATGAACCAGAATTTTGATACATCCCCTTTCTTGAGGGCCTGTCTGATTTCAATTCTTCTGCCCAAAAGCACCAAAGTAATTGCTCGGTGCGGGGCAACAGAAATAATAGTTCTGATCATTGCTGCTGTCGAGGAATGTCACCTTCTTCATTCCCAACATGGCCAGCCCGTTCTCAAAGATGCATTTGAAATTGATAAATCCGCCATTGAGCGCAGGAGAACCGGCTTGCAGATGGAAATCCCAAATCGCATTCCAGGCCAAGGGTGCCCCCTGCTCTACATCATCCACTTCACAGTTGATGCTCATCTTACTGTTTTGCTCAAACTGGGTCAATAACGGATTGCTTCCTCCGGCTGTCGCGCTGTGGATATCCGAATCATAGTATAGGATAAGGCTGTAGTCTTTGGCCATCTGCTTCACGCCATCTTCGGTCGAAGCAAAGTAATAGTTTGGGGTGAGGGTGCTCTTCTCCAAATTGGCACCATCTTTCTTGGGTTGACGGATGCCATAACGGCAATCATAGATCAAGTTGTTTACGAAAATGCCATATATGCCTTTCTCCAACCAGATACTACCGCCTTTCTTGTTCTTCGAGCGGCGCCATCCACAGTCTGCAACGGTATTATTGTAGATGCGCAACTGTGATTCTTTGATTGTTTCCGACGTGCCGGCGTCAGAAAGCTTGAAGGCATTGGTGCAGGCATTATAGATGAGATTGTAGGCAATGTCAAGGTTGCAGCCGGCCTTGACGTTAATAGCCTCACCACCATCAGCAGCATTGCCATTGTCGGCAAAGATGTTGTGACAGATAACACCATTACCACCCGTAAAATAGGTTTGGTCGTTATAGTTGCTGTGGAAGAAACTGTTGGCAATCACAAATTTCCCATTGGTGTTGCAGAAGTGGAAAGCCGGCACACCACCGTCGATAGTAGTCTTGAAGAGTTTGTTTTGGAAAGAAAGCGAAGCCTCAGTGGGAGTAGCTCCACCGTCGGAGATATCAACATGATTGAGCACGACCTCCTCCGAATTGAATCCACAGATAATTCCTCCCCAGTCGGCCGGCCTGCCGTTGTCGCTTTTGAAGGTGACGGGCTTTTCTGCTGTACCCATACAGTAGAGGTTGCCCAACACAACCAATTCTACAGGCACTTTGGCAGAAGCAGCACAGGTAACCGTGACTCCGGGTTCAATATAGAGCGAACGACCTACCGGCACCTCCATCGACTCGGTGAGGGTGGTGTCGTGAGCCCAAACCATGGAGCCCACGGGATATTCAGCCACGGCGGTCCGGAATGTGGAATTGCCGGGATTCACATAGATGGTATCGGTTTGTGTCCCACCGGCATAGTCATAGGGATTGATATTGTCGTTCTCGCAGGACATCATGACGGCTGCCATGCCCAAGACGCAGGCAAAGGAAGCTTTGCCCCAAAAAGCCTTAGCTAAGATCGAATGAAATGTTATTGTTCTCATTGTTCTATGTTCTTTTCTAATTTCTTTTTTCGTTGATGATGAATTACAGAGAGAAGCGCACGCCAAAGAGGAATGTGCGTCCATACTTATAGGTAGCAGTCACTGTGCGGTCATTCTTCTGTCCGGGGAAGTCGAGGTTGTACTCGTTGACCGTCTTGAGGTAACGCTCGCGCTTGGCATCGGTGAGATTATTGGCTTTGACGAAGATACTCAGGCCATTCTTGAATTTTTTCTCGCCGCTCAGGTCGAGCGAAAAAATGCCACGCTCCCATTCGTCGGCATCCTTATAGGGCGACACGAGGGCTATCTTCTTGCCAGTATAGGCGGCGGCTAACTGAGCGTTCCATCCATGTTCTGTGTCCTTATACAATAAGGAGAGGTTGAACGTATGCGGGCTCTGATTGACCAACGGACGTTTTTGCCTTACCGTCATCACATTAGCACTACCCTCGATATATTGGCGCTTGTCGGTGGTGATGCGTGAAAACGTATAAGTGTAGTTGGCTTTCACACCAAAATGGCGGATATATTTAATGACATCAACCTCAAAACCAAGGTTACGCGCATTACCCAAGTTTTGTGGCATATAAGCATAGTTGTTGGTCTGCCGCATATCGCGGTCAAAAGTCTGTTCGATAGGATCTTTCAGGTATTTATAGAACAAGCCTACCAATATCTGCTCGTTGGCCGAGGGGAACCATTCCCAACGCAGATCAAGATTCTGAATTTTGGCGCGTTTCAGATTGGGATTTCCGCTTTCGTTGTATTCCTCACCCATGATAGAATAAGGCACAATCTCGTAGAAACCGGGGCGATTGATACTCTTATAATAATTCAGTCGGACGTTCATCTTCGGATTGACCTTCCATCGCAAAGCCACAGAGGGCAGCCAATCCCAATAACTCTGTTCGCCGGCACGTCCCATGCCTTTAAATGTTTGCTGCATAGTGTAAAGCTGATTGGTATGCTCGGCACGGATACCGCCTACGACTTCTCCCCAAGAGTTGCTCAGCGTCACCATGGCATAAACAGCTCCGACGCGCTCCTTCGAGTCGTAGTTGAGCTGAGAAGCCTGCGACCAAGACGGACATACCCAACTGATGCCGTAGTATTGGTCAAAGCCTGCACCGTCAAGTGTAGCCGAGATATTTTCGGGCACGAAGTTGTAGTCGTAATAGCGGTTTTGGCGTTTCTTGTTGCGGTACATCGCTCCGGCCTTCCATCTGGCATCCCAGCCTTTTAGCGGAGTGTCATAAGTCAGATTGATGTATCCTGCCCAGTCTTTATCGTCGTTATGCTGGAATCGGCGCTCCATGCTGTTGGGCACGGTCTTGACGATGGTATTGTTCTCTAAAGTGTTCTTAATCGTAGTGTAGGCCCTGTCGGGGTCTTTCTCGCGTGCGTCGGAGAAAATGCCCGACCAGTCTACGGTGAAAGCATCGCCAAAATGATGGGTACCCCTCAGGTGAGTGGCAAAGATGTCCTGGGTCTGCGTATTGCTGCGCATCTCATCGTCGCGCGTATAGTCACCCTTGTCGGGCTCGTATCCATACTCTGTGGTAACAGATTGAGTGTATCTCATAGCATTCTCACGTTTGTGAATATACATATTGTACCACTCAAATTTGTGGTTACCGAGGTTGAGATCCACCTTACCGTGCAATCCCGCAGTGAGGTCGTGAATGGAATATTGGCGGTTTTCCATCTTGTCAATCATCATAGCCCGCTCACCAGCTGCCATGTGAGTGGAATTGAATGTACGTTCAGTGCCTCTGAAAATATTCTGCACAGAACCGACGAGAAGCAATCCAAGACGGTTGCCCCAAAAGCGGTCGCCAACGCTCAGGCCACCAATAAAGTTAGGGGCTGGCATCGTATGGCTTTTGATTCTTGTAGAACCATTTTTAAAGTCTGCTGCAGTGCCTATATAGTCAGCCCCATAGCGCTCATAGGGTGCCTTATGGGTATAGTCGCCCCGGTCTGACGTCAAATAATCGTGATTGCCACTCCAGAAGTAATCGGTCGCACCGACAGCGGCATTGGCCTGAAGCTGAAATTTGCCAGGGGCGTCTTTCATATCCATGTCCACGACTCCACCTGTAGCATCACCCTCCATATCAGGTGTAAGCGATTTGGAGACAATCAGGCGATCCATTAAATCAGAGGGAAACATATTGAGAGGCAAATAACGGTTCTTGTCGTCAGGACTGGGGATCTTCACCCCATTGACCAGCGTATAATTGTAGCGCTTGTCCATACCACGGAGAATGGCATAAGAAACTTCTCCAGAAGCGTCCTTCTCCATCGTCACCCCCGATACGCGCTGAAGCACATTGGCCACATTCACATCGGGAGAAAGCTGAATGGCCTGCTGGCTCATAATGTTAAGCACCTGACTGGAGTTTTTGACCAACTCCACGGCACTGCGATCGGTATCTCGTTGCCTAAACCCAGTCACGACAACCTCACCCAACTCCTTGCTGTCTTCATCCAAATCTATAGTGATCGTCTGTGTCTGATCCAGATCGAGATTGATCTCCTTGGTCTTGTAGCCAACGTATTCCACAACAAGCGTCACAACACCTTTTTCTGGAAGTCCGTTTAGCTGGAAAGAACCATCCAGGCCAGTGGTCGTACTCACAGCTGTATTACCTTTCAACAGTACCACCGTACCGATCAATGGTTCCCCCGACTTGCTGTCTTTCACCCATCCATCAACGGGCGCGGCCATGATCGCCGGAGAAATAGCAAGCCCCAATAATAATGCGTAAATTTTCTTATTCATAACAGGAATTTGAAATTCGCTGCAAAATTAGACAGGGCATATTGCGAAATGGTTACATTGGAGATAAAAAGCCGTATCAAGAACAATAGAAGGAAAAATGGAATTAGCGATGAAACAACCGAGGGTCCGTATGCGAACGGAGATCAATTCTCCAGCCGCCCCAAAAAACTCGCCCCCGCCCGACACAAACCCTGATAGAGATCTATCGGTTTGTGCCGAGCGGGGGCGTCGAACTTTCTAAAAAAAAACGAGCGATCGTTGGTGTACGGTTGCCCTATGCTTTGCTCTTCGCTATAGCGCGAATCTGTAGCCCATGGTGAAGACCAGGCCATGGGTGCGGGCGTCGGAGACGCTGCGCTGAAAGACGCTGGTCAATCCGAACGCATAGCGAAGGTCGAGAAGGACGCGCTCGTATTCGTAGCTCAGTCCCAAGGGAACGGAGAGCATCATCTTATGGTAGGGGGCGCTGCTGTCGTCGGAATACTTGAGATCAGCCTCCTCCCTCCAACTTTTGCGCTCGGCATCGAAAGCATAGGTCTGGATCTGATATTGCGCTTTCTGCCCGATGAGCCATGCCACTTCCAGCCCGCCATTGACCGCGAGCCCCTTGGCCAAATAGACGTGGGCCATGAGGGGCAGAGCCAAATAGCGGAGCCTGACGTAGCCATCATGAAAAGCGCGCCCCGTGCCCTCAGTCTCGTCCATGAGGATCGTCTGATCCTTATAGCGTGCCCCTCCCTCACGATACCACAGACCGGTGGAGAAGGCACAGGCCTCGGAAGATTGATATTCTACATCCACGCCGCCGGCTACATTGGAACGGAACTTGGTCTGAGTATTCCACTCTACGGCGGTCGAGGGGAAATCATCTTTCGACAAGGTGGCCAAGGATACGCCAATATGTGGAACCAGTGACCACTTCCCTACGGTGTTCTGCGCCACAGAAACACTCGAACCCCATAGGAACAAAAGAGCATATATAAAAATATTCTTCATCAACGATAGAAGAGTTAGGAGTCAGATACGTTTTATGGATCAATAGGAAGCCGTGCATTCAATACCGAGGGCTTTCACCCTTTCACGGATGGAGTCGAGCTGTTGGCGGGTAGCTTTGAGCAAGTGGCGGTCGGGCGTCTCACGGTCGATGGTGTAGATCATCACCTCGGCCGGAGCGATGTCGGCCACGGCTTTCAGCCAGGGAGCGACGAAAGACGCGGAGGTGTTGTCGACGTCGATGCCCTCATCGGTGGTGCCGCGCATAAACATGGTCTGGATGATGAGATGGCCATGAAAGCGTTTCATGTCTTCGATGACCTTGGCCACGTCGTACGACGGCTGGAGCGGACGGTCTACCCGATGGATGTATTGTGCGTCGACGGTGTCAAGCTTGAGGATGTTGTTGTCTACCCTCATCAGCGCCTCGCGCACCGCCGGGCGGTGGATGAAGGTAGAGTTGCTGAGCACGCTCACTTTGGCCCCGGGGCAGAGCTCATCGCGCAGCCGGAGCGTATCGTCGATGATGCCTGGGAAGTCGGGATGGCTGGTGGGTTCGCCGTTGCCCGCAAAGGTGAGCACGTCGGGATGTACGCCCTCCCGATGCATCTTGCGCAACTGGGCCTCCAAGGCCGAAGCCACCACAGAACGGGAGGGATGAGGACTGCGCGTGAGGCGGTCGCGCTGGTAGCCGCACTCGCAATAGATGCAGTCGAAAGTACAGATTTTGCCGTCGGCAGGCATAAGGTTGATGCCCAAGCTGATGCCTAACCGGCGGGAATGGACGGGCCCATAGATGGGCGACGGATAGAGAAGGGTTGACATAATCTAAAGTTGGTTAAGACAGGGAGCCGGAAAGAACACGATCGGCTCCAGGCTCCCGCTACGTTGTTGTTATCGCTGACAAAGTTAAGCAAAAATATTCGACGATGGTTGTTAATACACGTTAAACACTCTTTATTCCAACATTTTTTTTGTTACTTTGCATCGAATTTTAATCCATGCGCATCAGAAAAATGGGAAAGAAAAGAAATAAAGCCGGCAAACGCTCAAGCTTGCAGGCTGTGACTCTATGCATCAGCATTGCCCTGGTGCTGATTCTTTTGGGCATCGTCGTCTTCTTCGGGCTGACCGGGCGTAACCTTTCGGCATCGGTGAAGGAGAACTTTGTGGTGACGGTGATGCTCGACCAGGACATGACAACACCGGAGGCCCAGGGTGTATGCCAAAAGCTGCGCTCACGCCCCTACATCAAGCACATCGAATATGTGAGCAAGGAACAGGCCCTCAAGGAGGCCACCCGCGAGATGGGCATCAACCCCACGGAGTTTACCGATGGCGAAAACCCCTACCAGTCGTTTGTAGAACTCACGATGCTCTCCGACTATGCCAACAACGACTCGCTGGCCTGGATTTCGGCCGAGCTGAAGAAGATGCCAAAGGTGACAGAGGTGAACTATCAGAAGGGGCTCATCGAAGTGGTGAACCGCAACTTAGCCAAAATCGGCATCGGACTGCTATTCTTGGCCGTACTGCTGACGCTCGTCTCCTTCTCGCTGATCAACAACACTGTGCGCTTGGGCATCTATGCCCGCCGCTTCTCGATCCACACGATGAAACTCGTGGGGGCATCGTGGAGCTTCATCCGCAGGCCCTTTGTGGCGCGGGCCGTGGCAACGGGCTTCCTCGGAGCCGTCATCGCCAACGTCGTCTTAGCAGGATGCTTCTATGCGCTCTACAACTTCGAACCCGAGATCGTGAACGTGGCCACCTGGCAAGTGTTGGCCATCACCGCCGGTGTGGTGTTTGTCTTTGGCATCACCATCACAGCTATTTGCGCAAACATCTCCGTCAGCAGCTTCCTGAAGATGAAGGCTGGCGAACTTTATAAAATTTAATCAACACAATGGACAAGAGAAATTATGCTTTCGGCCGCACCAACTTCATCATGTTGGCCATCGGCATGTGCGTCGTCATCTTAGGCTTCATCCTCATGGCCTGTGCCCCATCCACACCCGACCATTTCAATCCTGGGGTGTTCGCCGCCCAACATATCAAAGTGGCTCCGGTGGTATGCTTTGTGGGCTACATCTTCATGATTCCCGGTGTGATCTACCACAAAAAAGACGCGACAGCTAACTTAGAGACTACCACGGAAGAGGCCCATCACCACGATAACGAAGAAAAATAAATACCGTCCAACATGGATTTGATTCAAACCATCATCATTGCCATCGTGGAGGGCCTGACAGAATTTTTGCCCGTCTCCTCCACGGGTCACATGCTTATTGCCGAGAACCTGTTGGGAGTGGAAGACTCAGCCTTCGTGAGGGCCTTCACGGTCATCATCCAGTTTGGCGCCATCCTCTCGGTGGTCGTGCTCTACTGGAACCGTTTCTTCCGACTCGACCATACCCCCGCGCCTGCCGGCAGTACACCCTGGCAAAAGATCAAGCACAAATGGCGTTTCTACTGGCTGCTCATCGTAGCCTTCCTCCCCACGGGCGTGATTGGCTTTGCCGTGAAGAAAAGCGGCATGATCGACTTCATGCTCAATCCCGGGAACGCCATTTGGATCGTTCCCGTGATGCTCATCGTGGGTGGTGTGTTCATGCTCTTCTGCGACAGGATATTCAACAAGGGCAGCGAAGCCAACGCGCTCACTGAGCGACGGGCCTTTTGGATTGGTGTGATACAGTGCTTTTCAATGATTCCCGGCACGAGCCGCAGCATGGCCACCATCGTAGGTGGCATGTCGCAGAAGCTCACCCGTCGCCGGGCCGCCGAGTTTTCCTTCTTCCTCGCTGTGCCCACCATGGCAGCAGCCACTGGACTCGACCTTCTGGAACTCTTTATCGGCGATCACGCCGTCGGCACATCGTGGGCCACGACCGACAACATCGTGATGCTCATCGTGGGAAGCGTGGTGGCCTTCATCGTGGCCCTGCTCGCTATGAAATGGTTTGTCGACTTTCTGTCAAAGTATGGCTTCAAGTGGTTTGGCGTTTACCGCATCCTCGTGGGAGGCTTTATCCTGATTTGGATGCTGACCGGCCACAGCATGGTAATGTTTGACTGATCTGCGCCTTATGGACTTCATCAAAGGCGAGATCATCGCTATCGACAAACCATACAGAATGTCGAGTTTCGGCGCGCTGGCCCATTGCCGGTGGGTACTCACACAGCACATGGGGCAGAAAGTGAAAGTGGGCCACGCCGGAACTCTCGATCCCCTGGCCACAGGAGTGCTCATCTTATGTACCGGCAGGTGCACCAAACGGATAGAGGAACTGCAGAACCACACGAAAGAATATGTGGCAGGGCTGCAGCTCGGAGCAACAACGGATTCCTACGACAAGGAGCACGAGGTGAACGCCACCTATCCTACCACACACATTACGCGACAGCTGATCGACGACGTGCTGCCGCGTTTTGTCGGTGATATAGACCAGGTGCCACCCTCCTACAGCGCATGCAAGATAGAAGGCGAACGTGCCTACAAAATGCGACGCAACGGGGAGGAGGTGAACCTCAAGCCCAAACACATCCATATCGACGAGATCGAGGTCGTAGACTTCGATGCCGAGAAGATGCTGCTGACCCTACGCGTGGTCTGCGGCAAGGGCACTTACATCAGGGCTTTGGCCCGTGATCTGGGCCGCGCTCTGCAAAGCGGAGCCTACCTCACCTCGCTGCGCCGCACAAGGGTGGGAGAATACAAAGTGGAGAATTGTGTAGACTTCGACCATTTTGACGAATGGGTTACGGAGACGCTGGACAAGAAAAACAACAAGGAGAAAGAATAAAAATATGAAATTATCACAGTTCGGTTTCGATCTTCCGGAAGAGAGCATTGCCCTCTATCCTCACAGTTTTAAGCGAGAGTTCACAGATGAGAACGGAAAAAAGTGCAGCTTTAACGTGATTCGCCGCGACGAATCACGTCTGATGGTGCTCCACCGTATCTCTGGCGAAATTGAAATGTATAAGAAAAACGCCAAGGGAAAACCCGAAAAAGGCCAATTTCTTGACTTCCGCAACATCCTTGACTACTTCGACGAAGGCGACACCTTCATCTTCAACGACACAAAGGTCTTCCCCGCCCGCCTCTATGGCATGAAGGAGAAGACCGATGCCAAGATCGAAGTGTTTCTCCTGCGCGAGCTCAACGCCGACCAACGCCTATGGGACGTATTAGTGGAGCCGGCTCGCAAAATACGTATCGGCAACAAACTCTTCTTCGACGACAGTGGTTCGATGGTGGCCGAGGTGATCGACAACACGACAAGCCGCGGACGCACACTGCGCTTTCTCTACGATTGTCCCCACGACGAGTTCAAGCGCGAGCTGTTTGCCTTGGGCGAGGCGCCGCTGCCCCGATATGTGGTGGACGCCCGCACGGAGATTCTGCACGAGGACATGAAGAAGAACCCCAAGAAGTATCAGAACATGAAGGATGAGAACGGCAACCTCATCCCCTCACCCTCGCCCGATGACTTCGCCCATGCCACAGCAGAGGACATGGAATACTTCCAGTGTATCTACGCCAAGAACGAAGGGGCCGTCACGGCTCCCGCCACAGGACTGCACTTCAGCCGCGAGCTAATGAAACGCATGGAAATCAAAGGCATCAATTGCGCATACATCACCCTCCACTGCGGACTCGGAAACTTTAACGACATTGAAGTGGAAGATCTGACAAAGCATAAAATGGACTCTGAGCAGATGTTTGTCAACAAGCAAGCATGCGACATCGTCAACAAGACCAAACAGGAAGGCCACCACGTGTGTGCCATCGGCACCAGTGTTGTAAAGGCTACAGAGACGGCTGTGGGCACCGACGGACTGCTGAAAGAATACGAGGGATGGACCAACAAATTTATCTTCCCCCCCTACGACTTCGGACTGGCCGACACCATGGTGGCCAACTTCTACCATCCCAAGTCGACACTGCTCATGGAAACGGCCGCTTTTGGCGGATATGACAATGTCATGAAATGCTATCATTTGGCCGTGGAGAATGGTTACAAGTTCGGCTGTTTCGGCGACAGTCTGCTGATCGTCAACGACTAACAAGAAATGAACAATTGCCATAGAGTATATCTGAGCCTGGGCACCAACCTCGGCGACCGGGAAGAGAATATGCATCGCGCGCTCCAACTGCTCAACCTTCGGGTGGGGAAGTTGGAGCGTGTGTCGAGAATGATAGAGACCGAACCTTGGGGATTCCAGTCGGAAAACAAATTTCTGAATGCCTGCTGCAGGATCTGCACCGCACTCTCGCCGATTCAACTTTTGAAGGCTACTCAAAAAATTGAACGCAGTTTAGGAAGAACAGAAAAATCAAAGAATGGGATCTATCACGACCGACTGATCGATATAGATATTCTCTACTATGACGATCTGACCATGAATACGCCCCAGCTGACAATTCCACACCCCCACATCGGGGAAAGGGAATTCGTTACCGTGCCCCTCCGCGAAATTATGGAGGATGCCTCACACCCTTCAGACAAGAAGGAATAGAAAGACAAGACCATCCGAAAAAAATAAGCCTGCTTTGCAAGGATGCAAGCAGGCTTTAATCGTCTAAAAAGTAGAAGAAGGGGATTACTTACGCAAACCGAGCTTCTTCACGATGGCACGGTAGCGCTCGATGTCACGGTCGTAAAGATAGTTGAGCAGGGCACGACGCTTACCTACAAGCTGGGTCAGAGAACGAGTGGTGACGAAATCCTTGTGATTTCTTTTCACATGCTCAGTGAGGTGCTGGATGCGATAAGTGAACAATGCGATCTGGCTCTCTGCAGAACCCGTATCTACCTTGCTCTTACCGTTCTGCTCAAAAATCTCTTCCTTCTTTGCTTTGTCTAAGTACATTTTAATAAATGATTAATGGTTGGCGCATCATTACATCCTTCGGGCGCCCGGAGCCTTAATCACAACCCCTACACGCTGTCGAATGCATCGGATTTTCCGAAAATGCGGTGCAAAGTTACAACTTTTCCGATGCACGCACAAATATTAGCCGTTTTTTTTGTAATTTTGCACCATAAAAATAGCTATTTTAAGGTAAACAAGATGCAAGACATTCGTAACATCGCAGTTATTGCGCACGTAGACCATGGTAAGACAACCTTGGTCGATAAGATGATGCTCGCTGGTAAACTGTTCCGTGACGGCCAGGACAACAGCGGCGAAGTGCTCGACTCCAACGACTTGGAGCGCGAGCGAGGGATAACGATTCTGTCAAAGAACGTTTCTATCAAATGGAAAGGCACTAAGATCAATATTCTCGATACTCCTGGACACTCCGATTTTGGCGGTGAGGTTGAGCGTGTGCTCAACATGGCCGACGGCTGTCTGCTTTTGGTCGACGCATTCGAAGGCCCCATGCCACAGACACGCTTCGTGCTCCAAAAAGCACTACAAATAGGCTTGAAGCCCATCGTGGTGGTCAATAAGGTGGACAAGCCCAACTGCCGCCCGGAGCAGGTCTATGAGATGGTATTCGACTTGATGTGCGATCTCAACGCCACAGAAGACCAGCTTGACTTCCCCGTCGTTTACGGCTCGGCCAAGAACGGATGGATGGGTGAAGACTGGAAAACCCCTACGGGCAATATCGACTATCTGCTCGACAAGATCATCGAAGTGATTCCGGCTCCCAAGCAACTGGAAGGTACACCTCAAATGCTCATCACATCGCTCGACTACAGCAACTATACAGGCCGCATCGCCGTGGGACGTGTACACCGGGGCACGCTGCGCGACGGAATGAACATCACCATCTGTCACCGTGACGGCACCCAGGAGAAAACCAAGATCAAGGAGCTCCACACCTTTGAGGGCATTGGCCATAAGCGCACCGACGCTGTGGAGAGCGGTGACATTTGCGCCGTAGTGGGCTTAGAGAAATTCGAGATTGGCGATACCATCGCTGATTTTGAAAATCCTGAGCCGCTGCCACCGATTGCTGTCGACGAGCCCACAATGAGTATGCTGTTCACCATCAACGACTCGCCTTTCTTTGGCCGCGAAGGCAAATACTGTACTTCCCGCCACATCAATGATCGTTTGCAGAAAGAACTGGAGAAGAATCTCGCCTTGAGAGTGAAGCCTTTTGAAGACACGACCGACAAGTGGATTGTCAGTGGACGTGGAGTGCTCCATCTCTCGGTGCTTATCGAGACCATGCGCCGTGAAGGATTCGAATTGCAAGTGGGCCAGCCGCAGGTGATCTATAAGGAAATCGATGGACAAAAGTGCGAGCCCATTGAGGAACTCGACATTAACGTGCCGACCGACTATTCGAGCAAGATGGTGGATATGGTGACGCGCAGAAAGGGAGAACTCACCGGAATGGAGCCAGAGGGCGACCGCGTGAATATCACTTTCGATATCCCCTCTCGTGGTATTATCGGTCTGCGTACCAATGTGCTCACCGCAAGCCAGGGCGAGGCCATCATGGCCCACCGCTTCAAAGAGTATCAGCCCTACAAAGGCGATATCGTGCGCCGCACCAACGGATCCATGATTGCCATGGAGACGGGCACAGCCTACGCCTACTCCATCGATAAGCTCCAGGATCGCGGCAAGTTCTTCATCGATCCAGGTGAAGAGGTCTACGCCGGACAAGTTGTGGGAGAGCACGTCCACGACAACGACCTTGTTATTAATGTCACCAAGGCTAAGCAGCTCACCAACGTGCGCGCCAGTGGTAGCGACGAGAAGGCTCATGTGATCCCCAAGACTGTAATGAGCCTGGAGGAATGTTTGGAGTACATCAAAGAAGACGAATATGTAGAAGTGACTCCAAAGAGTATGCGTATGCGCAAGATCATTCTCGATCATTTGGAGCGCAAGAGGGCAAACAAGGAATAGACATTGATTCAAGCTTTCGATAAAATACATAAAAACTGGAGCCTCAAGATGGGGTTCCAGTTTTTTTGTAAGTGTAGACAGCATCATCAGGGCGGGGGCGTCACAGAGATGGAGAATGTAGATGAATGTGGGCCACAAGATTCTTTACAAGCTGTGGATGGGCATAACAGTTGAATGCCCCTTCATCTATCCAGACATAATCAGCAGGCAAGGATATGCGACTGTCGGTCTCAAATAGATAAAAGTCGGCAAAGATCAGCCGATGCGTCAGCTGATGTTTGACCTCTTTACAAACCAACGTCCACTGGCCTTGCCATTGCGGAAGAGCAGTTCCCTCAACAAGAACCGGCTCCCAAAGTCCCTGCCAGATGTCACCAGCTTTTCGACGGTGAATAGCTGTCTGTCCCTTGCAACGTATAAAGATATAGGTAAAGTGCCGCTCTATTATCGTTGTGGTCTTCAGCTTAACAGGCAGTTCCTCCACTCTTCCATCATGCGCAGCCACGCACCTGTCTAAGAGAGGACATGTTTCACAACGCGCTTTGCGTGGCGTGCACTGGAGTGCGCCGAAATCCATAATCGCCTGGTTGAACTCATCTGCATGCCCCTTAGGCACCAGATCTTGAGCCAAAGCAGCAATAAGATGCCGACCGTTGGATGTGTCAATGGGAGTATCAATACCGAAAACGCGGGCCAACACCCGATAGACGTTACCATCAACGGCAGCTGCATCAACTCCAAAAGCGAAGGATGCAATGGCAGCCGCTGTATAGTCACCGATTCCACTAAGGCTTTTAATTTCCCTAAGCGTGGTAGGAAAGCCACCCTTTGCAACGATTTGGCGCGCTGCCTCGTGAAGATGGCACGCACGGCTATAGTAGCCTAAGCCCTGCCAGAGGAGCAAGACCTCATCTTCTGTAGCAGAAGCCAGACGCTCAACGGTAGGAAAATGGTGCATGAATCGCTGCCAATAACTCAGCCCCTGAGCTATGCGGGTCTGCTGTAGGATTACCTCTGACAGCCAAATGGCGTAAGGGTCACGCGTGTGCCGCCAAGGCAAATCACGTCCATGACTGCGATACCATTGAATAAGGATTGTGGAGACTGTTTGATTCATAATGCAAAGATACGGAAGAGATAGGAGAAATCATCTTTCTGAGCTGTTGTTTTTGCAATTCTTTTATTGATCTCATAGAGTGTTTCGCCAGCCAACCCAAGATTCCAATACGCAAGAGAATTTCCCAACACACTAAAAAGGTGGATTTACCTCACGGCAAACCCACCCATCACAGAGTAAAAATGTATAGGTATGAACTACATTTTACCAATAATTCCTAATTTAGTACCCTTCAAGAAACTGATGATATTTTGAATCTCAGGACTGTCGGGCACCTGCTGCTGAATCTGGAGTACAGCATCAAATAAACTCGTTTGTCCGTGGAACACCAGGCGGTAAGCATTTGCGATATGGTCTTGAATTTTTTTCTCCTTGTGGAGATATTCAAGTAGTACGGTGTTTACGCCGTCGTATTTCACGGGGGTGCCTCCGGCGAGGATGTAAGGCGGCACATCCTTGGAGAAGGTAGTACCGGCAAGGATCATCGCATTTTCGCCTACACGCACTTCGGGGTTGGCGATAACATTGCTGGAGAACACGGCACCACGACCTATCTCGCAATCACCTGCTATCTTTGTGCCGTAGCCAAACACACAGTGGGGACCCACTTTGGTGTCGTGGGAAATATGCGTGCCCTCCATGAGGAAGCATTTGTCACCTATCACAGTCTGGCCACCGGCAAAGGTTGCACGGTTCACGACCACGTTCTCACGGAAGGTCACTTTATTGCCAATGACCAACTCCGTCTCGTCGCCCTTGAAATGAAAATCCTGGGGCATGGCTCCAAGCACGGTATTCTGAAACACCCTGCAGCCGTTGCCCATGCGTGTGCCATTGAGCACATTGACGTTGGGAGCGATGACGCAGTTGTCGCCAATGACCACATCGCCCTCAATATACGCGAAAGGATAAATAGTGACGTTGTCACCAATCTGCGCTTTGGGATCGACAACAGCTCTGTCACTGATATGATTTGCCATAATCTTTCTGAATTAGATGTTAAACGAAAACCTTACTTGGCACCACCTCCGAGAGCATAATAGAGGTTGACCACAGCCTGCATCTTATAGAAGTCGTCCTGCACTTTGGAGAGTTCCACATTGAGCAGATTCGACTGGGCTGTGATGACTTCAAGATAGGTAGAGCTGCTCTCACCCATCAAGGCTCGCGTATCTTCCACATTCTTCTTCAACACCTCGATCTGATGGGCCTCAAGTTTGCTCTTCTGAGCTGAAGAGTTGTAGAGCACCAAAGCGTTGCTCACCTCATTGCCGGCTTTCAGGATAGAGTTCTGCCATGTGTTGTATGCCTGCTGATATTGATCTTTGGCCACACGCAGTCCGGCCACGAGCTTGCCGTTCTGGAAGATGGGCTGCACGAGCGAGCCCACAGCCGAGAGCAGCCACTTGCCGGGATTGACGATGCCCATGCCTCCGGAGTTGGTGAAGATACCGTTGCCGGAGATGGTGAGATTGGGATAGAAGCGCGAGCGGGCCGTCTGCACATTGTAGAAGCACTGGGCCAGGGCCATCTCGTTGGCATGTACGTCGGGACGGTTGCTGAGCAACTGCAAGGGTACACCTGTTGAGAAATTGCTGGGTAGACTCTGATCCTCAAGTTTGCCACGGGCAATGGATCCCCCAGGTTCGCCAAGGAGCAGGGAGAGAGTGTTCTCTGTGTCGCGGATCTGGCGCAAGAGTTCCGTCTTCTGGGTGAGCGTTGAGTAATAGTTGTTCTCTGCGCTTTGAACGCCGGTGGATCTTACTCGGCCCAACTCCATCTGGGTCTTCATGATATCCCAGGTTTCCTTGGTCAGCTTGGTCATATCGTCGAGGATTTCCACTTCCTTGTCCATCATGAGCAAGGAATAGTAGCAGTTGGCGATGTTGGAGATGAGCGAGGTCTGCACGCTCACCTGGTAGTCCTTCGACTGGAGCAACGCCACCTGTGCGGCCCGCTTCTGTGAACGCAAGTTGCCGAAGAGGTCCACATTCCAACTGGCATTGATGGGCAGACTATAGGTCTTGGTGGCTTTTCCACCGTCCCAGGAGGAGATGGTGCCTTGCGGCGAGAAAGTGAACGAAGGCAGAAAGGCCAGTTTGGAAGCCTTGAGTTGTGCTTCGGCCATATCTACATTGAGAGCAGCATTGAGCAGGTCGTAGTTGTTTTTCAGTCCCCGTTCGATAAGTGTCTGCAACTTCGGGTCGGTGAAGACACTTCTCCAGGGCAGATTGCCAAAACTTGCCGTGTCGGTCTCCGCGAGGGCGTGGTTGGTGGCTGTATCGCGGACAATGCCGGAAGTCTTCACTTCGGGACGCTCATAGTTGCCATAGAGGCTCTTGCAGCCGCTCAAGGAGAGCACTGCAAGGGCTAATATGATAATGGATGGTTTATTCATAATGCATCAGTCTTTTTCAAATTCTTCAATAGACACATTCGGCTTATACTGGCGGAGCTCGCTGAGCACCTCGGTGTTCATCTCATCATCGAACTTCAATGGGCTCACCTTCTCTTGCAGCCACTGGAAGACGGCGAAGAGTGCCGGCACCACAAAGATCTGGCAGATGGTACCAATGAGCATACCGCCCACGGCAGCAGCTCCCAAGGTTTGGTTACCATTCTTGCCCACACCGGAGGCAAACATCAAAGGCAACAGACCGATAATCATGGCCAATGAAGTCATCAAGATAGGACGCAGACGGGCTGCGGCACCGAGGATGGCCGAATACTTGATGGCCATACCCGTCTGGCGGCGCTCAAGGGCGAACTGCACAATCAAGATGGCGTTCTTCGACAGCAGACCAATCAACATGATGAGCGAAATCTGCATGTAGATGTCGTTGCTGTGGCCGAAGAGATTGGTGAAGGCGAAAGCCCCGGCCAGACCGAACGGCACGGACAGCAACACGGACAGGGGCAAGATGTAGCTCTCGTACTGGGCACTGAGAATCAGATAGACGAACACCAAGCAAAGCACAAAGATCAGCGCCGTGGAGTTGCTCGACTCAGCCTCGGAGCGGCTCAATCCAGAGTATTCATATCCATAGCCGTCGGGCAGGTTGTCCTTGGCCACCTCCTCGATGGCCTTCATCACCTGACCGGAGGAATAGCCGGAGTTGGCGTTGACACTGACGTTGATGGCCGTGAAAAGGTTGAAACGGCCAATATTTGAAGGTCCGTAGACTTTATGCAGAGTGACGAACTCGCTCACGGGTGACATTTCTCCCGAGGCGGTGCGTACATAGATGCGCGAGAGTCCTTCGGGGGTCATGCGGCTGGCCACATCTCCTTGGATCATCACACGGAAGAGCTTACCGTAGGCGTTGAAGTTGGAGGCATACAGACCACCGTAATAACCCTGCATCACGGAGAGCACCACCTTGGGCGAGATGCCGGCCTGCTTGGTCTTGGCCACATCCACATCCACCATATACTGTGGATAGTTGGGGTTGTAAGAGGTCATGGCCTGCTGCACCTCAGGGCGTTTGTTGAGTTCGACGAGGAAGTCCTTGGTCACGCTGAAGAATTTGTTCAGGTCGCCGCCGGTCTTGTCCTGCATGGTCATCGTCACACCGTTCTGCACGGAGAAGCCTGGAATCATAGGCGGGCCAAAGGCCAAGATCTGAGCGTCTTTGATGCTGGCCGTCTGCTTATAGATCATTCCCAATACGGAGTTTTGCTCGTAGGGATTCACCACGAGGGCCATGGGATCCTTGTCCTTGATGGCTCGCTTGATGCGGTCGGTGATACCACCGGCACGGTCTTCAAAGGACTTCAGCTTGATGATGAACGTGGCCTGGTCGGAACCCTGGCCGGCAATGAAGTTATAACCAAGAATAGCGTTGCGGTGCAGGATGGCTGGATTGTTGGCCAGCATCTTGTCCACCTCATCCACAATCTTCTTGGTACGTTCCTGCGAGGTTCCCGGATTAGCAGAGACGGTCACGAATATCGTTCCAGTATCCTCGTCTGGCACCAGACCGGTCTTGGTGGTATTCATCAGAACAGCCAACGCTACGATACCGACAACAACGAGTGAGGCGGTGATGATGCGATGGTTGATGACATACTCCACACCTTTCTTATATTTATTGGTGGTTTTCTCAAACACGCGGTTGAAGCCAGCGTGGAAACGGGCCACGAAAGTCTTGTTCTTTTCTGTCTCTTCAGCCTTGTGAGGTTTTAGGAATATGGCGCAGAGGGCTGGCGAGAGCGTCAAAGCGTTGACGGCCGAGATCACAATACTCACAGCCATGGTTACACCGAACTCGCGATAGAAGGTACCACTCGTGCCTCCCATAAAAGATACCGGTACGAACACGGCTGCCATAACGAGCGTGATGGAAATGATGGCACTGGAGATCTCGTTCATGGCGTCGATAGCGGCGGTTAGCGAACTGTCATAGCCTTGGTCGAGCTTGGCATGGACAGCCTCCACCACCACAATGGCATCATCCACCACAATGGCGATGGCCAAGAGTAGGGCTGATAGCGTCAGAAGGTTGATAGAGAAGCCAAACACCCACAGGAAGAGGAAAGTACCGATCAAGGCCACCGGCACGGCGATCATAGGAATGAGCGTAGAGCGGAAGTCCTGCAGGAAGACATACACCACGAGGAACACCAACAAGAGGGTAATGACGAGCGTCATGATCACTTCGTGGATGGAAGCGAAGAGGAAGTCGGTGACGTCATATATGATGACGGCTTTCATGCCCGGCGGCATGGACTTCTGTGCATTGTCGAGCGCAGCCTTCACGTCGGTGGCAATCTGCGTGGCGTTGGAGCCGGCAATCTGCTGCACCATACCCATACAAGCGGGGATGCCATCGTTGCGAAGGCTCACACTATACATCAGTGATCCCAACTCTATCCTGGCAACATCCTTGAGTTTCAGCGTCTGACCGGTGGTCTTACTGGTCAGAATAATGTTGTCATATTCGATAGGCGTTGACAAGCGACCCTTGTAGCGCAGGGTGTACTCGTAGGCCACGTTGGAGTTCTCGCCAAACTTACCGGGGGCAGCCTCGATGTTCTGCTCGGACAGTACGCCTATGATGTCGGAGGGCATGAGCCCGTATTCCTTCATCTTGTCGGGCTGAAGCCAGATACGCATGGAGTAGTTGGCGGAAGAGGGACTATTCACGTCGCCCACACCATTGATACGCTTGATGAGCGGCACGATGTTGATGTTGTTGTAGTTGGTCACGAACTGGTCGTCGTAGCGTCCGTCGGAGGTGACGGCATACATGATGACGTTGGAGGTCTGACGCTTCGTCACCGTCACACCCACCTGAGTAACCTCAGCCGGCAACAGGGCCTGGGCCTGCGACACACGGTTCTGCACGTTAACGGCAGCCATATCAGGGTTGGCTCCCTGCTTGAAGTAGACGGTGATCATACACATACCATCGTTGGTGGTCTGAGAGGTCATGTAGGTCATGTTCTCCACGCCATTGATGCTTTCTTCCAAAGGCACGGCAACAGACTTCATCACCGTCTCGGCATCAGCTCCTTGATAGGATGCCTGTACCATGATGGTAGGTGGTGCAATGTCGGGATACTGCTCTATAGGCAGCGACACCAAACCGATGGTACCCAGCAGCACGAAGAAGATGGATATCACGGTGGAGAGCACCGGTCGTTTTATGAAATTGGTAAATGTCATTGTTTTCTTACTTATGTTAAGTTATCAGACAGTGTTTCGTTTAAGGGCAGGCGACGTTGGCCGCAGTCTGTCCCCGCCTCGCGGATTATTTGCCTTTCATGGCGTTCACGAAGCCTGAGGCCGTCCCCTGTTGTTTGGAGATTTCGGTTGCCTTGTCTATATTCTTCTGATACTGTTCTTCGGTGATGGGCTGTATCTGCATACCGTCGGTGAGCTTGGTGATACCCTTCGACACGTAGCGGTCGCCAACCTTCAGGCCGGAAGTGACGATGTAGTTGTTGCCGTCGTCCTCGGGATTCACCTTGATTTCGGTATATTTCACCTTGTTGTCCTTGCCCACGACATAAACGAAGATTTTATCCTGCACCTCAGAGCAGGCTTCCTTTGGTACGAGGATGGCATGACTGTCATCAGTCGGGATGATGATGCTGCCGGAGCCGCCACTCTTGAGAAGTTTTTCGGGATTGTTGAAATGGGCGATAACGCTCAAGGCTCCCGTAGAGGGATCCACCACTCCACTCATCTTCACCACGCGGCCGGGATGATTATAGATGGTGCCGTCGTTCATCTGCAATTTCACTGCGGGGAAGGAAGCTATGGCTGCCTTCTCGCTTCCGGAACCCTTGATCATGCTGAGCACGGTCTTTTCGGGGACGGAGAAGAACACTTCAACCACACTGATGTCACTCACGGTGGTCAGCGGCGTGGTGATGGAAGGACTTACCAAGGCACCCACCTTGTAGGGAAGCGAGCCGATATAGCCCGTGGCAGGGCTCTTCACGTAGCAGTAGCTCAGCATCTCCTTGGCAGAAGCCACTGCTGCCTCAGCCTGACGCACTTGGGCCACAGCACTCTCATAGCTGTTCTGCGAGGTGGACAGCTCATATTGTCCAATGATATGCTTGTCAAACAGTTTCTTGTTGTTCTGCCAAGTCAAGCGCGTGGTGTTGGCCTGTGAGCGGGCTGTGTTGAGTGCAGCCTGTGCCTGTCGCAACTGAGCCTGATAAGTTTCACTATTGATAGTGAAGAGGAGTTGGCCTCTCTGCACGGCCTGCCCCTCCTGCACGCAAACCTTAGTGATGAAACCGGAAACCATGGGGCGTACCTCCACATCGTGGATACCCTTGATCGTTGCGGGATAAGTAGTCTGCAACGACGCGCTACCAGATTCAACTGTCCGCACGGCAAACTGGTTATCGCCAAAGTTCGGCATACCTCCACTCTTGCCTCCACAGGAAACCAGCAAGGGTGCTGCAATGGCAGCGAGCAAAATTGTTTTAATTCTCATACCTATTTATATTATAAAGTGTTATTGATCAAAGCTGAAGTTTACGCAACTTAGAAAGAAAACTAAAAACTCCTTTTCGGTTTTCAGCTGCAAAATTAACGATAATAATTGGAAACTCAACCAATGTATCTGAGTTTTAACAAACATTAGTTGTAATTGGAAGAAGTAAACAGACAGCCGCCGTCAAGCAGCTTGACGGCGGCCATATTGTCCTTTAGCGAAGGAAGACAGGGTGATGGCAGGGCCTAACACAAGCCCATTCCGTGGGCTTTGTCCATCAACAATTTCATCAGCGGTTCCCGCTCGTTGGCTACCTTGTTGTCGAGCACTGCATCCTTGAGGGCCTGCTTGAGCTGCCCCACCTCACGGCTGGGCTTGAGGTGGAACATTTCCATGATCTCATTGCCGTCGATGCAAGGCTGTAGCAGCCGCTTGTAGTCGCGCTGCTTCAGGTCGGCAAGCTTTTCCCTCACGATACGGAAGTTGTCGAGAAACCTCTGCTTGCGCACTTGGTTCTTGCTGGTGATGTCGGCCTCGCAGAGTGTCATCAGGTCGTCGATGTCCTCCCCAGCGTCGTTGAGCAGTCGGCGCACTGCACTATCGGTCACTTCGTCGTCGGCAATGGCGATGGGACGAAGATGAAGCTCTACAAGTTTCTGCACATATTTCATCTTGGCGTCCATGGGCATCTTCATACGGCGAAAGATCTGTGGTATCATCTTGGCGCCTATGAAGTCGTGGTTGTGAAACGTCCATCCCACCACAGGGTCGAAACGCTTGGAACGGGGCTTGCCAATGTCGTGGAAAAGGGCCGCCCAGCGAAGCCACAGCCTGCGCTCGGGGTCGAAGTCGGCGCCCGCCGTGGCGCGGCTCACGTTGTCCACCACCTCCAACGTGTGGTAGAAGTTGTTCTTGTGGGAGCGGCCATTGCGCGTCTCCACCTCATCCATCACGGACAGTTCGGGTAGGATGAGCCGCAGCAGACCACAGCGCTGCAGGTCGACAAACCCTCGGCTGGGAGTCTTGCAGAGCATGATTTTGTTGAGTTCCACCACAATGCGCTCGCCGCTGACAATCTTGATCCTATCGGCATTGCGCGTAAGGGCGTCGAAAGTCTCATCCTCGATATAGAAGTTGAGCTGGGTGGCGAACCTCACACAGCGCATCATGCGCAATGGGTCGTCGGAGAAGGTCACATCGGGATCGAGTGGTGTACGGATGATGCCGTCTTCCAAATCGTAAACGCCATCGAAGGGATCGACGAGTTCCCCAAAAGTTGCTTTGTTCAGGCTCACCGCCAAAGCATTGATGGTGAAGTCGCGGCGGTTTTGGTCGTCCTCCAACGTGCCGTCCTCCACGTGGGGTTTGCGGCTGTCGTGTCTGTAGCTCTCCTTTCTTGCACCGACAAACTCCACTTCCAACCCCTTGTATTTCACCTGTGCTGTTCCGAAATTACGAAACACCGAGAAATGCGCCCGCCTTCCCAGCCGGTCTCTCAAGGCCTCAGCCACACGGATGCCGCTGCCGACAACGACCACGTCGATATCGTTGCTGGGTCGCTCAAGAAACAAGTCTCTTACATAGCCGCCAACAACATAGCATTCACATCCTAACTCGTCCGCCACGTCGCCTATGAGGTGAAAGATATCTTTATCGAGAAGTTGTGCCAATTCGGCATCCGAAAGCATTCGCATGATCTGTATTTTTTCCTTTTGATTTGCAAAGGTAGTGGAAATCGTGAGGAATACAAAATAAAACCGTTTATATTTTTCTTCTCTTTTCCTGTTCGGCCCATGACGAAATCAATTAAAAATCTCCAACATCACCCATCCTTTCCAATATTTTCATTACCTTTGCAGCCATGAGAAAAATTGCAGTTATCATCCTCGCCGCGCTTATGGCCGCCTGCACAACTCCCGCAGGACAAGGCGCCGATACCCTCTTAAGGCAGATCGACTCGCTCTATGCTGCCAAGGCCTATCAGCAGACGCTCGACTCCATCGAGTCGTTCCGGCTCCGCTTCCCCAAGAATGTGGAAGGCCGCAGCCATGCTTTAGAGGTGTGGCAGAAAGCCTCGCTCGACATGACACGCCAACAGGTAGGGCTCACCGACTCTGCTCTGCAAGCCACCGGCCGACAGCTCGAAATGGCCCGTTCACACTATGACCGCAACATGCTCTCGGTGAAGCGCGACTCGCTGCAGGCGCGATACGATGTGCTCTGCGCGCAAGTGAGATATATCCTCATGAAACAGAAAGAATACGCAACCAAACAACACAAGAATGAGAAAGTTACTCCTCGTCATTGACGCCCAGCGCGACTTCCTCGAAGGAAGCCTCAGCGTGGAGGGCGCACCACAGATGATGGACCGGCTGGCCGACTATATTCGTCAGCACGACGGCGACTACCTGCTGAAAGTGTTCACCCAAGACTGGCATCCCTACAATCACTCTTCTTTCCAGACTAACGGTGGCATCTGGCCCGTCCACTGCCTACAGCACAGCGATGGAGCCGGCATCCGATCTTCTCTCGTAGAAGCCGCAGAAGCTACAGCGGGCAAATGCGTCTACCTCACCAAGGGCATCCGCCCGGAAGTAGAGGAATACTCCATATTCGACAACCAGGAGTCGGCCGACCGCCTTCGTCGGCTTGTGGCCGACGAAAACATAGAGCAAATCGACATCTGTGGTGTTGCCCGGGAATATTGTGTCAAGGAAAGTCTCTTAGGTGCCATCAAGCTATTCGGTGCGGGCAGTGTCCACCTTCTCGACCGGTTCGTCGCCGCCATCAGCGACGAGCATGCTTTGGACCAGATTGTCCGAGAATACACGATTACTGTGGAATGAGCTGCCATTGAACCAAGGAATAGCCAAAATTTCACGATAAACAAACAAGGCCGGCCTTCTCGCGAAGAACCGACCTTGAGCTTTTGTCGGAACCGTCTGACAAAAGAGAAGATATAAAAGGAAGTTTCTTTGAGAAATATATGACAGGCCTGTCCTAAGTGGTTCCGATTCCTAAATAACAGGCCCAATTCTCGTTATACTCATTTAGTCAGAATTGGCGACATTTTTCGCCCTGGCTACGCTACCTTTTTTCTAAGGAGCTTTGGATTTTCATCCGAATGCAAAGTTAAATCATTTTGACAAAACTACCAAATTTTTCTTCAACTTTTTGTCAACTAATTACATAAAAACTTATTTACAAGGATTTGTGTCCAGCCAGATGGCGTTTACGAAGTTGCCGCTTACAACACATTTGACAACAAAAAGAAAGGATTACAAGAAGTACAGGGGGCTGTTATACCCACATTGCATGACGTTTTGATACATGAGACACGATTGTAACAGAGCCGATTTGTGCCGCAGAAGGCCATGGAGGAACGGGAATCCAGGCGCAAAGGCATGCATCCGCCACGGGCGGGCGCCTTTGAGTAGATGTTTTGAGCGATAGCCCCACTCTTTTGCAGGGAGGTGGCAGCGGGGTGCAACCTGGGGTCAGGAGTGGGGCCACACGCGACAGCCTTATAGGATGATGTTGTCCATTGCCCAAGATGGAAGCCATAGCAGCCTTGCCCCTTCTTCCTGCACGAGGAGCAAATAACCTAACGTTATTTTTGCAGACAAAGGATTTTTTTATACCTTTGCATGCATTTACTTCGGGGCCAGCGGCAAACGGGCCAGGGCTTAGCGAAACGAAGCCGGACCCATAGGGAAGTAACAGCCAGCGATTTCACAGCCGACGCAGCAGTCGGGCGGAAAGAGGCTGACGGACAAACCAACAAACCAATTAAGCTAAGGCAACAACACTATATGGGCAAACTAACGTTGAAAGATCTGAAAAGGCTGGCCAAGCAGCCGGCCGCATCAAGTCCTGTGGTCCGCGTAGCCCTGATAGGCGACACGGCCACCCAGTTCTTGGCTACGGCTCTTCGTGGCTTGGGCGTGGCCAAAGGATACAACATCGACCTCTTCGAGGCCGAGTACAACCAAGTGTACCAACAATTCATGGATCCCGACAGCGAGCTCTACAAACACGACGCTGAGTTCATCGTCCTTTTCCAGTCCACCCACAAACTCTGCGAAAAGCACAGCATGCTCTCCCCGCAGGAGCAGGTCTCCTTGGCCAGCGAGCGGTTGCAATTTGTGGAGTCCGTAGCCGAGATACCCGCATTGGGCGGCAAGAAGATCATCTGCCTCAACTATCCTGAGATTGAGGACACGGTGTTCGGCTCCTACGCCAACAAGGTGGAGTCGTCGTTCACCTATCAGGCGCGCAAACTCAACTTCGGACTGATGGAACTTGCCCAGAAGCACCCCAACCTGTTTGTCTGCGACATTGCCGGGCTGCAAAACAAGCTGGGCCGCGACTTCATGTTCGACGCCAACATCTACGTCAGCACGGAGATGGTGCTCAGCGTCGACGCTGTCCCCTACGTGGCCGGCAGGGTGATGGACATCATCTGCGCCTGCAGGGGACAGTTCAAGAAATGCCTCATCTTGGACTTGGACAACACCCTTTGGGGCGGAGTGGTAGGCGACGACGGGCTGGAGGGAATCCAGCTCGGCCACGGCTTGGGCATCGGCAAGGCCTTCACGGAGTTTCAGATGTGGGTGAAGAAGCTGCGCCAGCGCGGCATCATCGTCTGCGTAGCCTCGAAGAACGACGAGGACAAGGCCAAGGAGCCTTTCCTCAAGCATCCCGACATGATTCTCAAGTTGGACGACATCGCCGTGTTCCAGGCCAATTGGGAGACAAAGGTGGACAACATCAGGACCATACAAAGCATCCTCAACATCGCGTTCGACTCCATGGTCTTCCTCGACGACAATCCCTTCGAGCGCAACATCGTGAGGGAACACATCCCAGGCATCACCGTTCCCGAGCTGCCCGAGGACCCCGCCGAATACTTGGAGTACCTCTATTCGCTCAATCTCTTTGAGACGGCCAACTACAGCAGCGCCGACAAGGACCGCACCAAGCAATACCAGGTGGAGGCCAAGCGTGTATCGCTGAAGAAGACCTTCGGCAGCGAGGCCGACTTCCTCAAGTCGTTGGGCATGGTGTCGACCGTCGGCGGGTTCACGCCCTTCAACACCCCCCGCGTGGCCCAGCTCTCGCAGCGGAGCAACCAGTTCAACCTGCGCACGGTGCGCTACACGGAGGCCGACATCAAGGCTTTCGCCGACGACGACAAAGTGGCCGACCTGAGCTTCACGCTCAAAGACAAGTTCGGCGACAACGGCCTCATCGCCGTCGTCATCATGAGGCCCTTGGACAGCGAGAGCCTCTTCGTGGACACGTGGTTCATGAGTTGCAGGGTGCTGAAACGCGGCATGGAGAACTTCACGCTCAACACGATGGTGGAGGAGGCCCGCAGGCGCGGCTACAGGAAGATTGTAGGCCAGTACCTGCCCACGCTGAAGAACCAAATGGTGAGGGAACACTACGACCAATTGGGATTCACCTTGGTGGATGAGCAGGCCGACGGCTCCAAGAGATACGAGCTTAGCGTGGACGGCTACCAGCCCCGCGAATGCTACATCACAAAAGAATAACAGCTATGGACTTCGAATTGGAACACATCGGATACCTCACCGACGACATCGACCGCACAGCCCGCCAGTTTGAGCTTTTGGGCTACCAGCGCGGGCCGACGGTGGACGATGACCGGCAGAGAACCAAGATTTGCTTCCTCCGCAAGGAGGGAGAGACCGACATCGAGCTGGTGCGGCCCTACGACAACAACGCCACGATGCTCCGCATGCTCAAGAAGCGGGGCGTAGCGCCCTACCACCTTTGCTACGCCTGCGACGACGTGGACAGGCTCAGCGAGGAGCTGACCGCCAACAACTGGACTCCCCTCTTCAAACCCGTGGAGGCCCCGGCCTTGGGAAACCGCAAGATATGCTATTTCTTCAATGCCGAAATGGGGTTCATGGAATTAGTAAACAAGAAATAAGTAACAACATTTATCGATTATGGAAAGAAGTGAAATCTTCAAGAAAGTGAACGAAATCTTCTGCGACGAGTTGGACAACGAAGACATAGTGTTGAACGACGATACCACAGCCGACGATGTGGAGGAATGGGACTCGCTGAGCCACGTGCAGCTCATCGTGGCCATAGAGAAGGCTTTCGGCATCAAGTTTACCTCCAACGAAATCCTGAGTTGGAGCAACGTCGGCCAATTGGTTGACTCTATCGAGAACAGACTCAAGAAATAGAGATGACCATCAACTCGCTTGCCTTCCTGCTCTTTTTTCTGCCAGTTTTGGTCCTTTACTTCGGCGTTTGCCGAAAGAACTCAAACTGGCAGAACATACTTCTTCTGATAGCGTCATACTTTTTCTACGCCTACGCCAACTGGAAGGCCGTTCCCATCCTCTTGGTGAGCACCGTCGTCACCTATTATATAGGTAAGGGCATCCAACGCCACAGGGACACGGCCCCCCGAAAGGCGTCGCGCCTCACCAACCTTGGCGTGTGGCTGGGCATCCTGCTGTTGCTCTATTTCAAGTATCTCAACTTCTTCATCGAGTCGTTCGAGGACCTGTTCGCCTCGATGGGATTCCACGTCAGCCACCACACCCTCAAGATTATCCTGCCCGTAGGCATCAGCTTCTTCACATTCAAGCTCATCAGCTACCTCGTGGAGATACACCGCAAGAAGATGGACGCGGAGGGCGACTTCATCCGCTTCGCCACCTACGTGGCCTTCTTCCCCACCATACTCTCCGGCCCCATCGACCGCCCCAAGGCCTTCTTGGAGCAGCTGGGCACGCCGCACCAGCTCTGCATGGCCGACGTGGCCGAGGGCTGCAAGCGCATCCTCTGGGGCATGTTCAAGAAGATGTGCGTGGCCGACGTGATATGCGGCTACACCGACGCCGTGTTCAACAACTACACCCACCACAACGCCACTTCGCTCACCATCGCCGCCGTGCTCTACTCGTTCCAGCTCTACGCCGACTTCTCGGGCTATTCCGACATGGCCATCGGCGTGGGACGCATATTGGGCATCCGAAGCCTGGAGAACTTCCGCCTGCCGTTCTTCGCCGTCAACATCACGGAGTATTGGAAGCGGTGGCATATCACGCTCACCAGCTGGCTCACCGACTATGTGTTCACACCGCTCAACCTCAAGTTCCGCAACCTCGGCATGTGGGGGCTCAACTTGGCCGTGATGATCAACCTCCTTGCCATTGGCGCCTGGCACGGAGCCAACTGGACGTTCATCCTCTTCGGATTCTATCATGGCTGCTGCCTCATCTTCAACAACTTGGTGTCGAAGAGGAGAAAGCACTTTGAGAAAGCCCACTCCCTGAAGAAGAACACCACCTACCGCTACCTGCGCATCCTGAAGATGTTCGCCTTCGTGACGCTTGGCAACATCATCTTCCGCAGCAACAGCATCGCCGACTTCTTCGGCTATCTGTCGCAGTATTCCACGGGATTCCTCTATCCGTATGTGGCCCAGCGCGTGACGTTCATCATGTATTTCCCGCCCTTGCTGCTCATGCTGTTCAAGGACTGGAAGGATGAGGAGAAGCTCAACATCCATTTCTTCCACTCTCCCAAATGGTATGTCCAGGCCGTGAGCATGGCCTTGCTCTTGGCCGTCATCCTGTTGGAGGGAGAGTTCAACGGGCCGCAATTCATATATTTCCAATTTTAGACTTAGGGTCAATGAAGAAAAAGATATTTTTCGTCGCTTTGTTTGCCGCTACCCTCCTCTGTGCCGACCTTGTGGTGGGAGCCACCTCCAAGCTGATCATCCGCCATGCGCCCCAGACGCAGTACAACCTCTCCAACACCATCCAGACGCTGTTCCACCGCACGTCTGACGTTCTCATTCTCGGAGCATCGAGGGCCCACCACAGTTTCGACCCACGCATCATCCAGCGGGAGACGGGCCTCAGCTGCTTCAACGGCGGGCGGTCGGGGGTGAAGATGGACTATTTCGACCTCTGCGTGGCCTCGTATCTCAAGCGCTGCACGCCCAAGCTGATTGTACTCGACATCAGCTCCGACATGATGGAAGCCCCCAAGGACGACCAGTTCAAAAACCTGAAGTGCCTCTATGGCATGAGCGGGCCGCTCACCCAGGCCATGGACAGCGCCTACAGTCCCTTGGAGCGGCTGAAGCTGCAGTCCAACCTCTATCGCAACAACCGCGTGTTCAACGAGGTGCTGCAGCTGTGCCTCTCCAAGAAGTGTCCCGAACTGTGCGGCTACCAACCTTTGGACGGTGCCTACTACACTCCCCACGAAGTCTCCACCAAGCCCTTCTCGCCCGACTCTGTACGCCTGTCGAGGCTGGACCATATCGTCAGCCTCTGCCGCAGCCGCAACGTGAGGCTCGTCGTCACCTACGCTCCTACGCTCCGCCTGACCACACGGGGCTGCTCCCAATGGCTGACCCGCTACTGCAAGGACCGCCAAATCCCCTTCTACGACTATTCCTGGTCGAAGAAATACTACCTGCATCCCGAGCTGTTCAAGGACGAAGTGCACCTCAACAGCCATGGGGCAGACCTCTTCACCCATGAGTTCATCGGTGTCATCCAGGCCAATCTGAACAACAAAAGCTGACCGCCATGCCCAAGAGCCACATTGACGAGATAGACTTTCAGAGAGCCATATTGATTGCCCTTGTCATCTTTGTGCATATTGTCAATTTTGGCAATATCCACCCCGATGTTAAGAGTGGCGTGTTGTCGTTTCTCATGCCCACGTTCCTGTTGGTCACCGGCTATCTGGTCAACTTCGACAAGCCCGTCAAGAAGTTTGCCGTCTACCTGCTCCGAATCCTGTCGCCTTACGTGATCTTGGTCACCGGCTACATGGTGCTCTCGCTCTATTTACCCGTGAGGGACGGCATCGACCATTTGGATTGGGACACGGCGTTCTACGTGCTGTGCATCCACGCCATAGGCCCCTACTGGTTCTTCCGGGTCATGTTGGTGTGCGGCTTCTTGGGCTACGCCACATTCCGTTGCCTGCCCGGCAAGTCCGGCTCGTTCAAGCTCATCGCCTACGGCATTGTCCTCCTTTGCGTGTCCCAGTTCACTCCCCTACTGAACTGGACCCACGCCATATATTATTATATAGGTATAGTGTTGCGTGTCTCTACGGTCGACTACAACAAGCTGTTCGCACCCTCTTGGTTGGCCGTCGTCCCCCTGTTGCTGCTGCTCTTCATCGACTCAGAGTGGTATTGGGGCAATGTCCTCGTGTTGGTGATGGCGTTTTGCTTTCTCTCGTCGGCCGCCTACCTCAAGCGGTATTGTCATGGCAAGCCGCTCGACGCCATCTTGTATTTAGGCCGCAACACCCTGCCCGTCTATATGTTCCACCCCATTTTCACGATGGCGGGCAAATATCTTCTTCCCATTTTCCAATTCGACGCAAGCGGAGTGCTGCATGCCGTAGCGGTCATCGTGATGGGCATTGTGGGTTCGCTGCTCATTGCCAAGTCCCTCGACCGTCTGCATCTGTCGTGGATCTTCGGCAGGGCGCAGCTGCTACGCTGAGTAGGGAGTTCATCATCCACAATCAAAATAATTTCCTCCCCAGACCCATAAGAGGGAGACACGCATTTACCATTCTTTATGACACATGTATATCTACCTGTCTTCTTGCATCATCCGTAGACAAATTGCGGCGTTCGCCAAACGGTTGCATGGCGTTCGCCAAACGGTTGCATGGCGTTCGCCAAACGGTTGCATGGCGTTCGCCAAACGGTTGCATGGCATTCGCCAAACGGTTGCGTGGCATTCGCCAAACGGTTGCATGGCATTCGCCAAACGGTTGCATGGCATTCGCCAAACGGTTGCATGGCATTCGCCAATGTGAGATCCGCGGTCCAAGAGGCTGCCCGGTGTAATCACAGCAAGGGTTATACTGTTTTTTGCCATAATAGAATCCTAAATTCAACGGTTCAATGGATATTTACCTGGATTGGATATGTTGTTTCATTTCGTATAGTCCAGACTTCGCCAATGAGTAAATGGTAATAGAAAATCATGGACAGGCTTACCTCCAAAGGTGGGGTTCTGAAGCGATGGGGTAGCCGTCGAGCTTGCTCGTAAGACTACTCCGTCACTTCAGAACCATAGCTCCGGTAGGAGCGTAAGCCTGGACATGACCATTTTCCTTCCCCTTTACATATAAACTTACCATGATTTCACGGAAAATATCCGCTGTGCCAATTCAACCGTAAAAAAAATTGGGCTTCAGAATGATACAGAGGACTCAACAACAGAGCAAGCGACGAAGAAGGGAAAGATTCCTTTCTTCGCCGCTTGTCTCGTTTGTTGCGGCTGGCCCTCACCACAAAGACGGCGCGGGGCCAGCCATGAATGATTCCTTATTTCTTCGAAGGACGGGTCATAAGGATAAAGATGGAAATCAGCAGCAGGTAGGCGGCCAACGACAGCCACTCAGAATTGGCGGTCTCCCACCAAGCCGCATAGTTGAAGTCCACGCCGCCAAACTTCAGCAGGGCGCTGACCACTCCCATCAGAGCACCACCGGCGATGAAGCCGCTGGCGATGAGCGTACCCTTCTCGCTGCGGGCCTTGTTGACCTCCTCATCCTTGGAACGGCTGGCGATGAAACTGTGCACGGCGCCACCCACCAAGAGAGGCACGTTGAGCTGGATGGGGATGAACATGCCTAAGGCGAAAGCCAAAGCCGAAACCTTGAAACGATCGAGAATGAGGGCGATGACGGCACCAATGCCGTAGAGCACCCAGGGGGCTCCCTGCCCGTTCATCAAGGGGGCAATCACGGCGGCCATGGCATTGGCCTGGGGAGCGGCAAGGGCGCCACTCTTGAAGCCGTAGGTCTTGTCGAGAACAATCATCACGCCGGCCACGGTAGCCGCCGACACGATGGTGCCAAGGAATTTCCATGTCTCCTGCTTCTTGGGGGTCGTGCCGAGCCAATAACCGATCTTCAAGTCGGTGATGAAGCTTCCGGCCATGGAGAGGGCGGTGCAGACCACAGCTCCCATGAGCAGGGCGGCCAACATGCCGGCCTCGCCCTTGAGTCCCACGGCCACCATCACCACGGAAGCCAAGATGAGGGTCATGAGCGTCATGCCCGAAACGGGGTTGCTGCCCACGATGGCGATGGCATTGGCGGCCACGGTGGTGAAGAGGAAGGCGATGACGGCCACAAGCAGGATGGCCACGACGGCATGTAGCAAGTTGAAGTTCATCACACCAAAATAGAAGAAGATGAACGTGATGAGCAGCACGGCTGCGCTGCCGAAACCGATGATCTTGAAGGAGATATCGCGCTGCGTGCGGATCACTTCCTGCTGACTGGCACCCTTGCCCTTAATCTCGCGTTTGGCCAGACTGACGGCACTTTTTATGACACCCCAGCTCTTCACGATGCCAATCACACCGGCCATGGCGATGCCGCCAATGCCGATGCTGCGGCCATAGTTCTTGAAGATGTCCTCGGGCGACATCTGGCCGATGGGCGTTGTGATGGCAGGATCCCAGATGTTGAGCACCGTGTCGGGCATAAACAGGTTGAGCGCGGGAACGATGAGCCACCACACACTGAGCGAGCCGAGGATGATGATGAGGGCATAGCGGAAGCCCACGATATAGCCCAGGCCGAACACGGCCGCACCGGTGTTGACCTTGAACACAAGTTTGGCATGATCAGCGACATACTGTCCCAGGCCGGTGACGCGCGAGGTGAAGTTCTCATTCCACAGTCCGAACGTGCTCACGATAAAATCGTAGAGACCGCCTATCAAGCCGGAGAGCAGGAGGGGCTTGGCCTGGCTGCCGCCCTGCGCACCCGAGACGAGCACCTGCGTGGTAGCCGTGGCCTCGGGGAAGGGATACTTGCCGTGCATATCCTTGACGAAATACTTGCGGAAGGGGATGAGGAAGAGGATGCCCAACACGCCGCCAAGGGCCGAAGCCAAGAAGATCTTAAAGAAACTGGCCTGGAGGTCGAGCATATAGATGGCAGGCAACACAAAGATGGCACCGGCAACAACAGCTCCCGAACAGGCGCCGATGCTCTGGATGATCACGTTCTCGCCCATTGCGTTCTTGCGATGGGTGGCCTGCTGCAAGCCTATGGCAATGATGGCGATAGGGATGGCGGCCTCAAACACCTGACCCACTTTCAAACCTAAATAGGCCGCTGCGGCTGAGAACAGCACTACCATTACGAATCCCCAGCTCACCGACCACGGGGTGACTTCTGGATAAACTTTGTCGGGCCGCATGATGGGCTCATACTCTTCCCCGGGCTTCAACTCCCGGAACGCATTGTCAGGCAACTGATAGGCCTGCTTCTCTGCCTTTTCTACTTCTGTCATGTGCAAAATTGTTTAGTTTCTTGCAAAGATAATGGAATTCGGGGGAAGAACAAAACATTCAAGTTTTTTTTTCAACTACCCAGTCTCTATCCTCTGGCCCATTCTTTTAAATTCATTATTCATCCGACAGTTTGTCTTATCTTCTGCGCCAAAATGTCAGCCAGTATTTATCGGCACGTCCTTTGCGAGAAATAGGTCAGAAAGAAAGGAACACATACTATGACATTCGACAAGTTTACCATCAAAGCGCAGGAAGCGGTTCAAGAAGCCGTTAATACTGCACAAAGAGCCGGACAGCAGACCATCGAACCGGTGCATCTGCTTTCTGGTATGATGAATAAGGGCAAGGATGTCTGCGATTTTATCTTCAGAAAGACTGGAGTCAACCCGCAGCAGATCCAAACTCTTGTGGACAGCGAAATACAACACCTGCCGAAAGTAAGCGGAGGTGAACCCTACTTCAGCAACGACACCGCAAAGGTGCTGCAACAGGCCCAGGACGTTGCCGCCAAGATGGGTGATGAGTTCGTCAGCATCGAGCCGATGCTCATTGCCCTGCTCAAGGGCAACAACACGGCAGCGCGCATCCTGAAGGATGCCGGACTGTCGGAGGAAATGGTGAGGAAAGCCGTCGGGGAGCTGCGCCAAGGACAAAAGGTGCAGAGCCAGAGCGCAGACGACAACTACCAGGCACTCTCCAAGTATGCCCGCAACTTGGTGGAGGATGCCCGCCAAGGCAAACTCGATCCTGTGATTGGCCGTGACGAGGAGATTCGACGCGTGCTGCAGATTCTCTCGCGCCGCACCAAGAACAATCCTATATTGATAGGCGAGCCGGGTACGGGTAAGACGGCCATCGTGGAAGGTCTGGCTGAGCGCATCGTGCGTGGCGACGTGCCGGAGAACCTGAAAAACAAGCAGCTCTTCTCGCTCGATATGGGTGCGCTCCTGGCTGGTGCCAAATACAAGGGAGAGTTTGAGGAGCGTCTGAAGGCCGTCATCAAAGAGGTGACCCACTCTGAGGGCAACATCATCCTCTTCATCGATGAGATCCATACGCTCGTCGGCGCCGGAGGAGGCGAGGGCGCCATGGACGCCGCCAACATCCTGAAGCCTGCGCTGGCCCGCGGTGAGTTGAGAGCCATCGGTGCCACCACACTCAACGAGTATCAGAAATACTTCGAGAAGGACAAGGCCTTGGAGCGCCGGTTCCAGACCGTCATGGTGGACGAACCCAGCGAGGTGGATGCCATCAGCATTCTCCGTGGACTGAAGGAGCGCTATGAGAACCACCACAAGGTACGTATACAGGATGATGCCTGCATCGCTGCCGTGAAACTCAGCGAGCGTTACATCACCGACCGCTTCCTGCCCGACAAGGCCATCGACCTCATGGACGAGGCTGCGGCCAAACTACGTATGGAGCGCGACAGTGTGCCGGAGGAACTCGACGAGCTCATCCGCAAGCTGAAACAGCTCGAAATTGAGCGTGAGGCCATCAAGCGCGAAAACGACGAGGACAAAATAAAACAGCTCGACAAGGAAATCGCCGAACTCAAGGATAAGGAAACCGCCTACCGTGCTAAATGGGAAAGCGAGAAAAGCCTGGTGAACAAGATTCAGCAGGACAAGCAGGAGATGGAGAACCTCCGCTTCGAGGCTGAGAAGGCCGAGCGCGAGGGCGACTACGCCAAGGTGGCCGAGATCAAATATGGCAAGCTGAAGAGCCTGCAGGACGACATCAACAACATCACCACGCAGCTCAAGGCCACGCAGGGAGGCGAGGCACTCATCCGCGAGGAGGTCACTGCCGACGATATCGCCGAGGTGGTGAGCCGCTGGACGAGCATACCCGTGACGCGGATGATGCAGAGCGAGCGCGAGAAGCTGCTCCACTTGGAGGATGAGCTCCACAAGCGCGTCATCGGTCAGGACGAGGCCATCAAGGCCGTCAGCGATGCAGTGCGCCGCAGCCGTGCCGGACTACAGGATCCCAACCGACCCATCGCGTCGTTCATCTTCATGGGTACGACCGGCGTGGGCAAGACGGAGCTGGCCAAGGCCCTGGCCGACTACCTCTTCAACGATGAGAACATGATGACGCGTATCGACATGAGCGAGTATCAGGAAAAGTTCAGTGTGTCCCGCCTCATCGGTGCGCCTCCCGGCTACGTGGGCTACGACGAGGGTGGTCAGCTCACCGAGGCCGTGCGCCGCAAACCCTACAGCGTCGTGCTCTTCGATGAGATCGAGAAGGCTCACCCCGACGTGTTCAACATCCTCTTGCAGGTACTGGACGACGGCCGACTGACCGACAACAAGGGACGTGTGGTGAACTTCAAGAACACCATCATCATCATGACCTCCAACCTGGGCAGCCAGTTTATCCAACAGCAGATGGAGAAGCTCACCGAGGGCAACCGCGAGCAGACCATCCGGGAGACGAAGAACAAGGTGATGGAAATGCTGAAGAAGACCATCCGCCCGGAGTTCCTCAACCGTATCGACGACATCATCATGTTCCTGCCGCTGACCAAGCACGAGATTGCCGAGGTGGTGACACTGCAGCTCAAACGTGTGGCCAAGATGCTGGAGCAGCAGGGCTTCAATCTGAAGTGGACCGACCGTGCAGTGGACTATCTGGCCAACGTGGGCTACGATCCCGAGTTCGGTGCCCGTCCCGTGAAGCGCGCCATCCAAGACTACGTGCTCAACGACCTCAGCCGTAAGCTCCTGGCCGAGCAAGTGACGCGCGAGAAACCTATCACGGTGGATGCCGACAACCACGGACTGCTATTCAGAAATTAGTGGTTCATGGTATGGAAAACAGAAGTTAGTTTTTCCCATAATAGAAATTTAGCAGTTAAATAATGTAACGCTCTGTCTCAGTATCTCTGAGGCGGAGCGTTTTTTTTATGCATATTGGACACTGCTATTTCTCATTCATAAGGCCACAACAGGCAAGTATTCATGTTTAAGCGATGGTCATAGAGATATAGACCTAACTTTGCCTGCGCGCCTGATGAAGGAAATCTGAAGGAGAGATCCCCGTGATCCGCTTGAAAGCTAAGGCGAAATTAGAACGGGAGCCAAACCCCACATCAGCTGCAATGCCAGCAATGGTGAGATGTCCATAGTGTTCCTGGTCGCTAAGCCGGCGGCAAGCCTCAGCCACACGGACCTCACTGAGCAGCTGTTTGAAGTTCTTATGATACCTCTCGTTGATCACCTGCGACACATATTTGTCATTGGACTCGACAAGAATGGCTAATTGATGAAGGGAGAAATCCTGAGAGGAGAAATTTTCAGGTTCGTTGATGGCTTGGTCTATACGTCCAAACAGTGAGCTCTTTAGATCTTCGTTAAGTTCCGACGGACGTTCTTCTGCCGACGAAGGAGATTTCGTGATGGGCATTTTATGCGCCAGCAACTCCACATTCTTCTCGTAAAGCTTTCTTACGTAGGCTTTCTGCTTTCTTAGTCCACGGATGTTAATCACGAGGGCTACGGCAATAACGATGATGAAAGCCGACAATACCACCACGATCATCACCATCTGATGATGACGGGCATTGCTGGCTGAGAGTTGATTGTTCAACTGAGAAAGTTCATGGACAAAAGCAGATCGCTCCATACGTTCGGCATTGCTTTTTGTCAGCAAGCTGTCTTTGGACTTGAGATACAGATAATCATAGCGGTCTGCCAAAGCGCTCTTTCCCTGTTCACGATACAAACCGGCCCAGTGGCGAAGTACTCTGTTATGTGTTGCAGCATCATTATATTTCGATGCATAGCCGTCGAGTTGCTGCAGGATAGCCTTCGCCTCATGCCATTGCTTTTTCTTATGATAAACCTCATAGATATTCCAAAGCGCTAACAGCTTACAGCTCACGGTCACCATCTTTACATTCTCAGCATCACGAAATTGTTTCTGATACCAAATTAAAGACTTTTCATAATTTCCCGCTTTAAAAGCCAAAGTCCCTTGATAATCATCGAAGACAAATTTAGATAGCGGATCGTGTTTCAGGGCTGGAATACTCAGAAACCGCCTGACCTCATCCTGTATCTCACCGATAGAACCTGAATCGCAGAGAAAGGAGAACAAGTTGAAAAAACTCGCGCTTGCCACATTCCATTGTTTTTGTCTAATGGCTTCATCAAAGGCCATTCTCGAGTATTTCAGTATTTGATGGTCGTTGTCGCTGATTCCCAACAGCGCACTGCGGTTGAAATATATAGCAGCCAAATTCAGATAGGCATAGGCAAGGTTGTCGTTGATATGATATTTCTTGCTTGCCACGACGGCCTGAAGAAGATAGTCGTAGGCATGTTCAAAATCCAAATAATAGCCCCCGTAGAGATATCCCAAATTATTGAGTGCCAGCGCATAGCACCGCATTTCTGCTTTGCTGCCCTCCTTATTTCGATATCTATCGGCGATGATGGTGTAGCAGACCAATGCCGAATCGGGTTTCTGTCTTTCGTTGAGATAGTGTATTCCTAAGGCCGAGAGGCGTTCCGTTGGCATGTCTGCATAGCGTTTTAATTCTCTTGACTCTAATGAGGCCCCTGCTGCAAAGCTATGCGTTGCTGCAAAGAACAGAAAAGAGAGAACATATAGGGTATATCGCATGAATGACAAAATAATAAATTCAAGTGCAAAGTTAATAAATAATTTCAAAGAGATATTCACTTTTTCAAGACTTCCAAACATCTATTTATGTTCTAATTCCTTGAAATTAGACACCCCGAAAGGGGAAAAGAACGATCACTGTCTGTAATTTCCTTAAATTTGCAACGAACTAAACTATTATTTTCATTATGAAGAAAATTTATCTAACCGGGCTTCTTCTCCTTTTGACAAGCCTCACCATTACCTCCGCCCCAGTGACTCCAAACAGGGCGAAGGCCATTGCCGCGCAGTATCTTATCAGAGCAGCCGAAGGACACAAAGTCGCGCCTGCTGCCAAGACTCTTTCACTTGCCTATACCGGCAAGGATGCCAAAGGGCAAAACACGCTCTATGCGTTCAACAATGGGCGGAACGAAGGATTCGTGATCATCGCTGGTGACGACAGAGCACCCGAAATTCTTGGATATACCGACCGAGGAACATACGACACAGCCATCATGCCTACCAACATGAAATGGTGGATCAGCCAGATGGAAGCTCAAATGGAATATCTCATCTCACATCCCAATACAACCATGAGTAAGCCTCGCCGGGCCGCGAAAGTGGTGGAGCCCCTGCTCGGAGAGATTGCCTGGGACCAGGAATCACCTTACAATCTCTATTGTCCCTATATCACGTACTATGACGAATATGAGGAGGAAGAGGTGAGCGGACGCGCTCCAACGGGTTGTGTAGCCACGGCCTTGGCCCAAGTGATGTATTTTTGGAAATATCCTAATGCTTCTACGGGCAGCATCTCGTATACCACAGCCACGGCCAAACAAACAGTAAGTGCAGATCTGAATACGTCTTACGACTGGAGCGTGATGACGCCGACATGCGACAATTATAGTGAAGACACGACGAAAAGTGCCATCGCGAAACTGATGTTTAACATCGGAGCAGCGCTTCAGAGTGACTATACACCCAGTGGCACAGGGGCTTACGATGTGGATGTGGTTCCTGTGATTACCAAATATTTTGGTTATGACAAGGGGGCGCGCTATGTCCCCCGCGACTATACTCCAGCGTCAGACTATGAGAGCATGCTCATCAGCGAGATTGAAGCCGGGCGACCCGTTCCGTATGGTGGAGTGACCGGGAAACAGGAAGGCCACTTCTTCGTGCTCGACGGTATGGATGCCGATGGCCTTTACCACGTCAACTGGGGGTGGGGCGGAATGAACAACGGCTACTTCTTGATTTCCTCACTCCAGCCCATGGAACAGGGGGTAGGCGGTTCGGCATCGAATGCTGCCTTCAAATATCATCAGCTTTTCATCGCCGGTATGCAGCCCGACCAGGGCGGCTCGGCTGAAACGGTGTGGAATCTGGTCTACAACAAAGTAAAAAGCATCAGTGACACCTTCGACCGCAACTCTGCCGTCAGCACTTCAATCTACGGACTGACCAACATTTCATCCACGTCAGATACGTTGTTCTGCAAGCTCAACTGGACACTGATGACTCCTGACAGCACCATCATATGGCAGTCAACTATAAAGCCCGATACTTTAGGCCTCTATGATGGAGACGACAAACTGACGTACAAGCTTTCTATCCCCGACAGTATTAAAGCTGGCAGCTATCTGCTGGTACCTACCTACACCACCGCCAACGACGACTACAGCAAGACGCGTTTCATGAATGTGCTTGCCGGAGCCAACAAATACTACAGTCTGACCTTGACCGACACGGACATGACCTGGGAGACTGAAGGTGGACCGAAGGTTTCTGTGGAAGACATTACTCCCGACACGCTCATCGGCGGACAGACCAATAAGATTACGGTGACCTTCAACAATCAGGGCGGTGACTACGTGGGCGACGTTGGACTATTATTCTATGTCAACGGAAAACGCCGTGTTTACCCCACCCAAACCACTGAGAGTCGCATCGTGGCCATTCCCGGACACACTGTTACAACCCTAACGTTTACCGAACCTCTCAACGATGACCTCGTCACCGATGATGACTACGTGGTAAAATTCATAGGCACGAGTCCAGAAGAGGATGAATACGGAATCAAGGAAGACATTGAACTTGCCATAGGACATATCGCCTTAAAGGGTGCAGTCAAACCAGCTATGTTGAATATAGACGACGATCTAAGAATTCTCTCCGGTGAGAATGGTGTAGTCCCTTCCAACAACATAGTCCTTGAGGCCACCATCAGCAATGAGGGAAATGATTTCAATGGTCCGCTCACGGCAGTCTTCTACGACGAAGATGAGTGGGAAGAAACGGAAAGGATCGCCACCGACAGCATTGCCATTCCAGCTGGCAGCACTGGTACAACGTTCACTTTCACCTTAGCGATGGAAAAGGCCATAGAGGGACACACCTACGAATTGTCGCTCTACAATCCGCAATCAAGCGAATACATAATACCAAGCGACAACAATAGTGTAAAATTCATTGCCGGAAAACCGGTAAATACCGGCATCTCAAAGACGACTGTGGACAAAGTCATCAGTTTCGATGGTAGCCGGATACTTTGCCAGGCACAGCAAATCTGCCTTTACAACATGGTTGGCCAATGCGTAGCTTCATCCAACGGAACAAGTTTGTCCACAACTGGTCTGCCACAAGGCACCTATATTCTTCGGGCTAAGACGGCACAAGGTCCACTGACAAAGAAAATAACCGTTAGAAAATAAAATCTATCCAACTATGAGAACAAAAAAGATCTATTTTACCATTTGTCTTTTCCTGCTGCTCAACAGCATGGGAGCGCTGGCAGACCAATTCACGGCATCGCACTATTCAGCAGTTATTCAAGGATCGTGTATCTATGCCAAATCCTGGGACGACGCCGAAGGCTGTACCCCCATGGGCATCTACCAGATGAGCGAAAAAGACGGATTCGCAGTGGTTCCATTTATGATCTCAGAGGAAGTGGTCTACAGCAACGGTGGCGGTGCCTTCATTGGCGACGACTTCTACTGCGTATGGAAGCAGGAAGACAAAACTTTGGGCTTCTCCCTGAGTCAAGTCATACGGTGGAATCTGAAAACGGGAGAGCGCAATAATCTTGGAATATGCGACGACAACCTCGCGGCAACACCGGCTGGCACGGCCGTTGACCCACAGACAGGCCAGGTGTACGGCATCTTTTGGGACTCCAAGGACAAGTCTTCACGAGAACTTGGAATCGTGGACTATCCCAACAAGACACGCACCACTATTGCCACCATCGACAAGGCGCTTTACGGATTGTGTATCGACAAGGCCGGACAAATGTATGCCATCGATGGCGACGGAAATCTTGTGAAAGTAGACAAGGCCAACGGCGACATTTCTGTTGTAGGGCCAACAGGCATCAAACCCAAATATATGCAGGCTGCCGTGGTTGACACTTACACCAACAAGATGTACTGGAACGCCATAACATCCAAGGAGACATGGCTCTGCGAGGTGGATTTGTCTACTGGGGCTACAACCAAGTTGACCCAGCTCACTGATGAGAACGAATTCTCAGTATTGCGTGTCCTCCCACCGGCTGCGGCTGATAAGGCTCCTGCGCAGGTCACCAACCTAAAGGCTGAGTTTGTAGATGCCAATACCACAGGCACCATTTCCTTCACGATGCCTACCGAGACCTTCGACAGTACACCACTTACGAATGAGCTTACTTATCAAGTATCAAATGCTGATGGAAAACTACTTGAAGCGACAGCGTCGCCAGGGGAGCAAGTGAGCCAGCAGATCACGGCTGCCCAGGGAGAGCAGACCTTCACGGTGGTAGCCATCAACGACGAGGGCAACAGTCCGGCGGAAGCTATCCAGTAATACGTGGGCTACGACACGCCAAAGGCTCCTGCCGAAGTGAAACTCTCTATAGACGAAACCGGTGAGGCCACGCTTTCATGGCAGGCTTCTACGGAGGGTATCCACGGGGGATATGTCGATACGCAGCATCTGACTTACAGCATATTCCGCCAGCCGGAAGAAGAAAAAATTGTAAGTGGAGTCACTGCTACACAATGGACCGAGACCCTCGAGCGGGGATATGCCAGTGCCTATAAGTACGGCGTGACGGCCGACAATCATGGTCTTGAAAGTGAGGCCGCTATTTCCAATTCCGCTGTGTACGGCGATGGTTTGGTAATTCCTTGGAGCTGCACATTCGACGACGCTTCTTCGCTCGACCTCTTCACAGTCATCGACGCCAACAACGACGGCCACACGTGGAGATGGACACAATACCACGATGGTGCTGCCTACTATATCTACAGCAAAACCAACGATGCCGACGACTGGCTTCTCTCGCCCCCCTTGGCGTTGGAGGCTAATAAGAGCTACATCGTGAAATTCGACAATGAGGTGCTGAAGGCCAAATACCCTGAGAAGATGGAGCTACGCTACGGACAAGGTCTCAATACGGAAACCTATGAAGTGGTGATGCCGGTTACAACCTTCACAAACGATGAATATACGACCAACACGTTCACCATCCGTCCTCAACAAGAGGGTGACTACCATCTGGCTTTCCACATCGTGAGCGACGCTAACGAGGGATCCATGTCAATAGACAACCTCGTGATCGACTACGATCCAGCGGCTGGTGTCCAAGACATTACATCCACGATAAGCAATAATCATCATCCGATGTTCGACCTCGGTGGAAGACAAGTCAACAGTAAGATCTTGCGTACTGGCATCTACATCCGCGACGGGAAGAAAGTGGTGGTAGCTAAATGAAGACGATAGCTCTCCCACCCTTCAGACTTCACAGATGAAATTACCTATTGTAATAGAGGTCCAGCCTATCGCTTGACAATAATAGTTGATCACCACTATAGCCAACAAGGCTCTCAGAGAAAAGTCCCGGGAATGATCCTGGGACTTTTTTCATAGTTAGTCCCACCAGCAAGACATCGCAAACCAACCAATCAAAACTGATCCCAAAAGTTAAGGAAAATTGTCATGGACGGGCTTGACACCTATGGCGTGTGACAGAAACTATGGGGTGGCCTGCGAGCTTGCTCGCAAAGCCATCCCATTGCTTCTGTCACATTGCTCTGTTAGGAGCAATAGCCTGCCTATGAATATTTTCTTTGAGTTATGGACCTCTCTAACAATTATAGATCCGTAACCAGAAAGATTACAAATATCAGCCCACGGAAAATACCCAGTGCGCCGTAATTCTATCTACAATTCAACGAAGGCCACCAACAGAAGGATGTCTGATTGTTGTGGGTAACTTTCAACCTCGAAGAAAAAGATTTTCTGAAAAAATATTCCCAATGTAGGCAATTTTTGTTATATTTGCATATTCCTACTATAAAAAGTATCAAATGAAAAAACTTTCGTTCACTCTTTTACTCATAGTTATGACAATGTTCAGCGTCAATGCGGAAGCCATTGGCTATACAGCTCTTTGGAAACAGTATCAGGCAGCACGCAAAAATGATCTGCCAAAAGAAATGGTGCAGGTGCTCGACCAGATCATCTCCAAGGCCGAGCCCGCCAACGACTATGGCCAGTGGCTTAAGGCTCAACTGCTGCGGATTGAGGCGAGGAGCACGGTGACCCCAGACTCCCTGCAGACCGACATGGATCGGTTGCAGGCCAAGCGGCAAGCCAGCAGGAATATCCCGATGAACGCCATCCTCGACTGTGTATTCTACCGCTATCATTCCTTGAACCCCGCTAACCAGTCGGCAGCCATCTACGCAAAGAGGGCCCTGGAACACCCCGATGTGTTGGCAAATACGCTGACGAGCGGCTATGAACCTGCGCTGATCACGGAGAACGAGAGCCGGATCTTCAACAACGACCTGCTGCATGTGGTGGGTACAACCGTAGAGAATATCCAGTTTATCCACGATTTCTATGTGAAACAGGGCAACCGGCCGGCCGCGTGCATCACGGCACTGATGACGCTCCGGCAGCAGGGAAAACCCGAGGAAAAGATCAAGAAATCGGCATACGTGCAAAAGTTGGACTCTCTGATCAAGGAATACGGCGATCTGCGCGAATGTGGCGAACTGGCCATCGAGCGCTACAACTGTATGGAAGAAGCCAGCGATTGCAGTCAGAAGGAACGCTACGACTTTGTCAACTATGCCTTGGCAAAATGGGGGGAGTGGCCGCGCATGAACATCCTGCGCAACGCTCTTGCCCAACTCACGCTGCCCAGTTTCGACATCAAGCTGCCAGACATGGTGCTACCCGAGCGCAAGTTTACGATAAAGGTGGAGAACCTGGTCAACCTGCATCAACTCGATCTCACCATCACGCGTGTCAACGTGAGCGGCGACACACGCCTCGACCCGCAGTCGGCCACAGACCTGAAAGCCCTGCAAAAGTTGGCCGACGGCACTCCTGCTTTCCATATCACCCGCAACTACTACGGCCATCCTGTATATGAGGTGGTGAGCGACACAATAGATGCCGCCGGGCTGAAGCCAGGCATGTATCTGGTAGAAGCCACAGGCGACTCCAACATGATGAGACAGAATGCCGTGCTGCTCCACGTGAGCGACGTGTTCCTCATGCACCAGCCCCTGCCTGAAAACAACCATCGATTCGTGGTGGTGAGTGCCTCCTCGGGACAGCCACTGCAGAAGGCCGACATCAATATTGCCTACAACAACAAGGGCATCGGCAAGCTGACCACCAACAGTGACGGTGAGGCCAACTGGAAGGATGCCAAGAAAGATTACTGGTGGGGGAAAACGGTGTTCCCCTTCACAGCCAGCGACCGCTTCTCCTTGGTCTTGAACCCCTACAACAACTTCAGCTACTACGACTACGACCGCAACAGCATCGAGACCAACCTCTTCACCGACCGCAGCATCTATCGGCCGGGACAGACTGTGCATGTGGCCGCCATCGTCTCCCAGCATTCCGACCATATCGTCAACAAGGCTGTGGGCGCGAAAGAAATCACTATCGAGCTGCGTGACGCCAACTGGCAGTCGGTGAAAAAACAGACGGTGACAACCGACGAGTACGGCACCGCCCACACGGAATTCGTATTGCCACAGTCGGGACTCACGGGCAACTACTCCATTCAGACCGCCAACGCCACCTGCTATTTCAGGGTGGAGGAATACAAGCGACCCACCTTTGAAGTGAAATTAGACAAACTCACCGAGGCCTACAGGGCTGGCGACACCGTGACCGTGAAGGGCCACGCGCGCACCTTTGCCGGAATGCCGGTGATGGGCGCCCTGGTGAAATACACCATCAAGCGTGGACGGATGTGGTGGCACTGGTGGGGCAACAGCAACAACACTACGCTTATCGCTACAGATTCTTGCGTCACCGACGACAAGGGTGATTTCACGGTGAGCGTCCCCCTCGTCCTGGAGAACGAGGACGTCGCAAAGGTATCGCCCTACAGCATCTTCAGCTTCAACGTGACAGCAGACGTAACCAGTCCATCGGGTGAGACGCAACAGGGCATCACAGCCGTACCCGTGGGCAGAAAAGAGACTTTGTTCACGGTAGACCTGCCTAACCGTGTAAGGAAAGACGATCTGAAGAACATCACCTTCAATCTTGTCAATATGGCCGGCGAGAAAGTGAGCCGCAAGGTGGTCTACCACGTGGAGGGCATTGACCATTCGTTCTCAGCCATGACCAACGAGACAGCCAACCTCCCATCGCCTCTCACCTCGCTGAAGTCGGGCAAATACAAGCTTATGGCCAACTGTGGCGTCGACACGATTTCGCAGGAATTCGTGGTCTTCGACCTTGCCGACAAGAATCCGGCCACAGTAACCAAGGAGTGGTTTTGGACTTCGACCAACGAGTTCCCGCGTAATGGAGCTCCCGTGTATGTGCAGGTGGGATCGTCCGACAAGGATGTTCATGTCTTCTACACCTTCATCAGCGGAAAGAACGTTGTTGAGAAAGGATCTTTCAACATGAGCAACTTCGTGAAAACCTATAAACTCAACTATAAGAAAGAATACGGCGACCAGCTGGAACTCAACTTCGCGTGGGTGAAGGACGGTGTCTGCCACACGTTGCGCCACCAGATCGTCAAGCCGCTGCCCGAGAAGAAACTCGAGCTGAAGTGGACCACCTTCCGCGATAAGGTAAAGCCCGGCGATGAGGAAACCTGGACACTCAACATCAGTCGGCCGGAAAAGGGAAAGGACATCTTCTACGATGAGGAGCACAGAAGCGACGTGGCCTCAGGCCTGCAACTCATGGCCGTGCTCTACGACAAGAGTCTCGACATCATCCAGCCCCACAAGTGGAACCTCAACCTCTCTCTCAACCGGAGCAACGAGGGCAGCCAATGGTCGGCAACGAAAATTGGCAATATGGATATCTTTGGCGAGCAGAGCTATAAGTCGCTCGCTGAGAAAGTTCTGGAATTCTCCCATATCGACTTTGACCTGCTCGACTTCCCCTCTTTCCTTTGGAACAATCAGGTGGATTACTGCTACGACTCTGTAACCAGCAGACCTATGAAGATGGCAAAGCTGGAAAGCAGAGCCCTTGGAAATTTTAGCACTGACGCCAAACTGTCTGAAACAGTAGTCGTAGGCTCTAACGCAGCTCCTACAACGGCAGATACCCAACCCGAAGAAAACCCAGAAGAAACCCCGACACGCCAGTCAGTGCCCAGCCTGCGCGAGAACTTCAACGAGACGGCCTTCTTCTATCCCACCCTGCTGGCCAACGACAAGGGCGACGTGAAGCTCTCCTTCCGTCTGCCCGAGAGCGTGACCACATGGCGCTTCATGGGTCTGGCCCACGACAAGAACATGAACAACGGACTGCTTGAGGGCGAGACCGTGGCGCAGAAGGAGCTGATGGTGCAGCCCAACCTGCCCCGTTTCATCCGCGAGGGAGACGCCGCCCAGCTCTCGGCCACCATCACCAACACCACCGACAAGCCCACAAAGGGTGAGGCACGATTGGAAATCGTCGACCCCGCTACCGACAAGGTGGTCTATCAGCAGAGCCGCAAGTTCAACCTCGCAACGAAGGACGAGCCCGCGGCGGTGGTGACATTCAACATTCCCTCCTTGCAGCCCAACCTCTACGTGGCGCGCGTCATCGCCGACACCAAGACGGCAAGCGACGGAGAGCAGCACTACCTGCCGGTTCTCACCAACCGCGAATACGTCACCAACACGGTGGCCTTCACGCAGACGGGAGCCGGAACGAAGACCGTCGACCTGAAGACGCTCGCCGACGGAAAGGCCAACTTCACCGTGGAATACACCAACAACCCCGCGTGGCTCATGGTGCAGACCCTCAACAACGTGAGCAGGACCGACGACAAGGACGCCATATCCCTCGTCACGGCCTACTATGCCAACCGACTGGGACAATGGATCATGCAGTCGAACCCCAACATCGAAAAAACGGTAAGCCTCTGGGAGCAGAACCAAGAGAAGAACCTCACCTCACCACTGAGCCAGAACGCAGAGCTGAAGAACCTGCAGCTGAACGACACACCGTGGATGCAGGAGGCCGGATCGGAGAACAGCCAAATGCGAAGCCTCTCTGAGTTCTTCAACAAGAACACGATCAGCTATCGAATGAGCGACTATATGGGCAAGCTGACCAAGCTGCAGAATGCCGACGGCAGCTTCAGCTGGTGGCCGGGAATGCAGGGCAGCCCATATATGACGGTCACCGTGGCCGTCACGCTCGCCCGCCTGCAGGACATGACAGGCGACAACAGCGGCAAGGCACTCCGCAGCAAGGCCTACAACTATCTGCAAAGACAGATGGCCAAGGAAGTGGAGGAACTGAAGAAAGCGGCCAAGGAGGGCATCAAGGACTTGCGCCCCTCTGAGACGGCCTGCAACTTCCTCTATTTGTCGGCCATCACCAACCAGACGCCGACTGCCGACATCAACTATCTGGTAGACCTGCTCGCCAAGCAGCCCACCGCGCTCACCATCTACGGCAAGTCGATGGGAGCCATCATCCTCGACCACTACGCCCACAAGCAGGAGGCACAGACCTATCTGAAGAGCGTCGACCAATACACGGTCTACAAAGAGGATATGGGACGCTACTTCGACACGCCAAAGGCGCAATACACCTGGCGCGACTACAAGATTCCATCACAGGTGGCGGCCATAGAGGCCTTCCAGCGGCTGAACTACAAGCGCGCGCAACTTGTGCCCGACATGCAGCGTTGGCTCCTGCAGGAGAAGCGCACGCAACTTTGGGACACGCCCATCAACACAGCCGACGCCGTCTACGCCTTCCTATATAATAATAAGGTTGAGTCGCTGACCACCAAGACTCCCTCCACCTTGACCATCGACGGCCAGCCCATCACCACCGACACCCCAACAGCGGGCTTGGGCTACGTGAAGCAAAGGCTCAACGGCATCGAGCCACGAACCTTCACCGCCGAGAAGACTTCTGACGGCACCAGCTGGGGCGCACTCTACGCGCAGTTCTGGCAGAAGAGCAGCGACGTGAAGGCCACTGCCAACGGAATGACGGTGAAGCGCGAGCTGCTCACATCCGACGGAAATCCCCTAAGCGGCGAGCTCAAGGTGGGCGACAAGGTGAGGGTGCGCATCACCATCGTGGCCGACCGCGACTACGACTTCGTGCAGGTGCAGGACAAGCGCGCCGCATGCATGGAACCCGTAAGCCAACTCAGCGGCTACAATTGGGGCTACTACTTGGCGCCCAAGGACAATGTGACCAACTACTACTTCGACCGCATGGGCAAAGGAGCCCATGTGGTGGAGACCGAATACTACATCGACCGCGCCGGCACCTATCAGTCGGGCACATGCACAGCACAGTGCGCCTATAGTCCCGCTTTTGGAGCCAGGGCCGAAGCATTAACTATCAGCGTAAAATGAAAAAGTTCTTTATAACCTCTGCCACGCTCTGCCTTGGATGGCTGAGCGCTGGCGCACAGCAAATGTCTGCAGAGCAAGCCACTGTCGACTGTGGGCAAGTGATATTTGCCCATCCTGTTACTGTAGAATATAAACTGCGTAACGACGCAACAAAACCGCTTGTCATTACCAAAGTCTACACCAGTTGTGGGTGCGCAACTGTGAGTTATCCCAAGTCGGTCATTGCGGCAGGTGACAGCTTTACACTCTCAGCCACTTACGATGCGCAACAGATGGGCCACTTTGAGAAACTCGTCGGTGTCTATGGCACAAACGGTGAAAATCCGTTGATGCTCACCATGAAAGGTGTTGTGGTCAGCGAGAAACAGGATTTTTCAGGACAGTATCCTTACAAAATAGGCGACTTCCTTTGCGATGTCGCCGATTTGGAGTTTGATGATGTCAACGTCGGCGACAAGCCAATGGCCAAAATCCACATCATGAACAATACCGACGAGACTCTCTCGCCCACAATGCTCCACGTCCCCGCTTATCTGCGCGCAACAATCTCACCGGCGAAGTTGGCACCGGGACATACAGGAGTGGCAACGATCACACTCGACTCTCGCAGGATCCGCGATTTTGGACTCACACAAACAGCCATTTATCTTGGCTCGGATGTGGCCGACAAAGTGGCTCCAGAAAAAGAGATCTCTGTTTCAACAGTGCTCTTGCCTAATTTCGAGATGAGCCAGCAACAACGTTTGAATGCTCCCCAAATGGTGATTTCCGCTTCTGAGTTCAACTTGGGTTCCTTTGGCAAAAAGAAAAAATTGAAAGGAGTGATTCAGATCTCCAACCATGGACGCAGTACTCTTCTCGTCACTTCTCTGCAAATGTTCACGAGTGGCTTACAGGTAGAACTGGACAACCGCAGCATTGCCCCAGGTGGAAAGGCAAACCTCAAAGTCACTGCCATAAAGGAAGAACTAAAGAATGTTCGTACAGCACCACGTGTGTTGATGATCACCAACGACCCTGATCACCCCAAAGTTGTACTTAAAGTAAAGGCAAAGTAATGACTAACGAATTGAAGATAGAAATAGATGAAGGAAGCGGCTTCTGTTTTGGCGTAACAACAGCCATACAGAAAGCTGAGGAAGAACTCGCAAAGGGAAGCACCCTCTATTGCTTGGGCGACATCGTTCACAACAGCATGGAAGTGGAGCGGCTGACTGAGAAAGGGCTTGTGACCATCAATCACGAACAGTTGAGACGGCTGCACAACGTGAAAGTCCTTCTTCGAGCCCATGGTGAGCCCCCGGAGACCTACGCCATAGCCGAGCGCAATCAGATAAAGATCATCGACGCCACGTGTCCCGTGGTGCTTGCCCTGCAGCGCCGCATCAAGCGTCAGTTTGATACCAACCCACAAGCACAGATTGTTATCTTCGGGAAGAACGGGCACGCCGAAGTGTTGGGACTGGTGGGACAGACACAGCAGAAAGCCATCGTGGTAGAAAGTCTTGACGACGTAAAACGGCTCGATTTCAATCGTGACATCTTCCTCTATTCACAAACCACGAAGAGCCTCGACGAGTTTCACCGCATCATTGACTACATAGAGAGCCATATCTCACCCGAAGCCCAGTTCAAGAGATTCGATACCATATGCCGACAAGTGGCCAACCGCATACCACACATCGCAGCGTTCGCGGCCCGCCACGACTTAATCCTGTTTGTTGCCGGCCGTAAAAGCAGCAACGGTAGGGTGCTGTTTGAGCAATGTCGGCAAGTGAATCCCAACAGCCACCAAATAGAATGTGCCGACGAAATTGATATGCAATGGCTCAACGGGATCCATACGATTGGAATATGCGGTGCAACAAGCACACCAAAATGGTTGATGGAGGAATGCAGGGATAAAATAACAGAATCTAAAAGTCAACATGAATAGAACCTCAAATCCGCAACCCTACTAAAAGTCTGTCTGAAAGGAAATCGGTGAATTCGAACGAGGCGACTTCCATCTCCTGACCGTTTACCACCGTGGGCCGCCATTCCGTGCACTGCTCATACATCTGTCTGCGGTCTGCACAACTGCCGGCGCGGAGGTAGGACGTCTCTGCCCGCAGGAAAAGCTCCTCGACAAGTTCCTTGATAAACGAGCCGCAATCGGCACGGAATATGAGCACGTGCAGCCCATGGGCCTCAATGTTGTCCAGCATACGGCTCAGCTCCTCCACATGCTCAAACTTGACATTTGAGTTGCCTTGCCTGTTCTCAATGCCGATTATCAGCGGACCGGAGGTCATCACGCCAGGGAAGTAGCCGCGCTTCTTCTTATAGGAATACAGTGCGTCGCTTTTCTCGGTGGGGATGAACTCATTGTCAAAGTCAACATCAATGTACTGACCCCTCTTCAGCAGGCCAAGAAGCTGTGTCATGTCAAGCAGCAAGGAGTTGAGCTTCAGAGCGGGATCGTGCGCATAGATGCTGACAGTCTTACTTGTATAAGCTATACTCAGGGCACGCAGCTCCTTCAATCCTCGGGCAATCGTGCCTGAACTGGGTATTCTTGCATTGGGAGCTGTGCTCAGGTACTTGTTCAGAATGGTGGTTATATCCTCTATATGGTCACCGCAACAGAGGTAAACACAGAATAGCGCAAGCATGATATCGCTGTACTGATAGCCATAGTTCGCACAGCGAAGATCAAGTCGTCCGTCTATCAGTTTGTCCAGTCCGGTGCGCCTAAATTCGTTCATCGCATAAAAAATTCCACCGTAGGGAACAATATTGTCGTATTTTATTGCTATCTTGGTTGATACATGTGCCTCGAAGAGGCGGCCTCTCCCTAACCCCTTGCAAGCGTAGCGCAGCCTGGGGCGAGGGACGCGGGGCTGTGTGGACTCTGCGCCTCGAAGACGCGCGAAGCACGGAGTGCGCACATCCATAGCACTCGCAAAGCCGCAAAGACCATTTTCCTTCCCCTTTACATATAAACTTACCATGAATCCACGGAAAATATCCGCTTTGCCTTGAACTTGCGGAACTGGATAAAAGAGTCCACTTTAAAATGTAGTATATTTGTAAGCCAGGGTCATTCCTGAAGTTCTTTCAGGCGGCGATGCTGAAACGTATGCGAACATTGGCGGGTCGTA
>Ga0256404_1001667_pt1 | contig 52359 bp, 49 predicted proteins | sample RumenRJG_01DNA_FD_185990 | JGI IMG/M metagenome (GOLD analysis project Ga0256404, IMG submission 185990) | Bovine rumen microbial communities from Lethbridge, Alberta, Canada - RJG_01 | ecosystem: Host-associated > Mammals > Digestive system > Stomach > Rumen | place: Canada: Alberta | collected...
CGAGGTCGCGTTTGTCGATGCTTACCTTTGCAGGCGGTATCTTTGCATCGAGCATTGTGATGTCGTTGGAATCTGTTGTTACGTCATTAACTGTAACTACCTTGCCGTCCTTGACTGTGAATGTGATGTTTGTTGTAGTCTGGTAGCCGTCCGGAGGTGTTACTTCTTCAAGGGTGTATGTACCGTCTGTGAGAGTAACTGTTGAAGGCTTGTCACCGGACTTCCATTCGAGGTATTCGCCACTGTCCTTTATCACCTGATCGGAGGAAGCAGTTTCGAGGACACCCTTTGTGAATTCGATTGCCTTGTTATCCTTATCAACGCCGGTAAGTCTGAGTGTAGCACCCGGAACTTCATCGCCGGTGTCGAGATCGCGCTTGTCGATGCTTACCTTTGCAGGTGGGATCTTTGCGTCGAGCATTGTGATGTCGTTGGAATCTGTTGTTACGTCATTAACTGTAACTACCTTGCCGTCCTTGACTGTGAATGTGATGTTTGTTGTAGTCTGGTAGCCGTCCGGAGGTGTTACTTCTTCGAGGGTGTATGTACCGTCGGTGAGAGTAACTGTTGAAGGCTTGTCGCCTGACTTCCATTCGAGGTATTCGCCGCTGTCCTTTATCACCTGATCGGAGGAAGCGGTTTCGAGTACGCCCTTTGTGAAGTTTATAGTCTTGTTATCCTTGTCAACGCCGGTAAGTCTGAGTGTAGCACCCGGAACTTCGTCGCCGGTGTCGAGATCGCGCTTGTCGATATTTACTATGGCAAGAGTTGTGGTAGTAGTTGTAGTAGTTGTTGTCGTTGATGATGTTGTTTCAGGAAGCTTATCATTGATTACCTGAATTATAGGATTAAGGCTGGTAGTACCATTTCCGTTATAGGATACTGAGTAGCCATCCGGAACATTTTTTTCATAAATGTAGTAGTATGTAACGAAGTTGTCGCTGTTGAATCTCTGGAGTTCAGGCCATTTGTAATTCCAGCTGTTATCTTCGTTAAGCACCTGAGTGTCGATGAGTTCAACATGAGGAACTGAATGCTTCGGCTGAACTGCTGAAAAGTCGTCTATCTGGATGACAGCGCCATCCGACACTCTGAACGAGAAGATGTCGTTTTGTGTGCTTGTGTTTGTTATGTAGTTGTAGGTTTCTGAAACAAATCTGTACTCGCCTTCATCAAGATTTGAAGAGAGCATACGTCCGGATGAACCTTCAATATTAGTTATGCTTATATAAGGATTATCGTTTGAACCCTTAGTTCTCTGAAGAACGTGATCAGGATTTGGATAAGCAACGCCTTTTTCGTAATCGTTCGCATCAATGAATTTGAACATTGTATCCGGCGGTATATTATTCCAGTCCAGCTTGGATTCGTAAGCATTTATGAGAGCAGCACTTTCAACAGCAAATCTGCTTTCCTCAGCCTGCTTGTTGCTTTCCCATTCTTTTTTAGCCTGTTCTGCGAGTTCGGGAAGTTCTTCCGTGTTAATATCAGCCTTGATAGCACGGTAGAGTTCAATCTCAACGGAATCATCGGAATGATCCTTATCATCGTTCCATATCTTTTGGGCTGTTACTGATGTTTTGCTGGTATCGCTCATAGGTTCAAGGAAGAATGCCATATGAGTTTCGCGTTCGGTCGTTACTGTATCACCGATGAAGGTACCGTTTGAAGCATAGAGGTGCAGATCGGTATCAGGAGCAATTACAGAAGCGAGGATATTCTGGTTAAGAGCAAGGTGAGTATCGCCTGATTTGCTTCCGTTATAGAAGTTCATGATAACGTTGGTACCAACGTAAAGTGTATCCTCACCGCCAAACTTGATCTTTTCGCCGTACTTGGTATTGTAGGTTACCTTTGAAGGGGCGAATGATGCAGCGGAGTGACCTTCGAGGTTGATATTGAGTATGAGATACTGGTCTTCAGCGTAGGTAAAGCCGCTTACCGGATTACCCTTGTAATCGTTGAATTCCTGTTTTACGGCATTGATGTTATTGATCTCGATCTCACCGAATTCAATGCTTTCGCCTGTTTTAGGGTTGATTTCAGCGTTAGGCTGGATGAAATCATCAATACTGAGATTATAGATGTTTTCTCCTGAATCGTTAAGATTGATAGTAAGCTTGTGGTAGTATTCACTGTCGTGCTGGAATTCAAAATCGACGTTAGTGTCCTTTGCTGCAAATTCAGCGGATTTGGTCTTATATTCCTGCTTTATGGCATCGAAATCCATAAAGGTGTCTGAGAAATGCGCGAAATAGGAATCAACATTGTAAGGCTCTTTTCTTATTTCGTTCTGAACGCCGAAGTTGAAGCTTTCAGCGCCGGAATCCTTAGAACCTTTATAGATGATCATATTTGCAGCATCCGTAGGGTATTTCAGTTTTTTGCCGGTTGAAGAATAAAGCTCATAATCTGCCGGCATAACGAGATCCGGCAGCATATTCATTATGAATTCATTCTTCTGGTTGTGTGTTTCAAGTTCATCTGAAACAACGTTTACAAGTCTGCCGACGTACTGGTTCGGAGATGGTCCGACACCGTTTTCGCCGATAATGAGATGTGGAGTTGCAACGTTACCGTTGACGTGGTTATTATCTGTGAAGCTGTCGAAAGCGACAACGTGGAAATCTCCGGCAACGCCGAGAGGATTTCCTCTGTACCATATTGATTCCTCATAGGGGACTTTCATATTGGGCAGACCGTCCGAACCGATGTCGTCGGCACCCGCGCGCATGGAAAGTCCGGGCATGAAGCTTGTAACAGCCATTACAGCCGCTGAAGCAGAGCCCAGGAATCGTTTTCCCCATGATTTTTTCTCCATGATAATAAATTCCCTTCCTTAAATTTTCGTTGATGTTGTGAATAAGCGTCTGAATGAGAGACAATATGTGCATTGCCGTCTCTTTCTATACTTATTAATATTATAGCATATCCACTTGAAAAAATAAAGCGAAAAAATAAAAAAAGTACGTATTCACGTAATTTTTGGAATAATTCATAAATTTGTGGGTATATGATATACATATCGAGCACAATATGAATAGCATATGAACAAATTTGATATAATGTGGAAAAACAAGTACGAATCAGAAAATAAAAAAATACCTTTTGTATATTGTCTGGAAAGTTTTCCAATAATTATTGCAGAGGTGATGACTTTTGAAACATTATTCGCATATTATTCTTCCGGCTGGACTTATCATTTCATTACTTATTTCTAACATCGGCTCATTTATCGGCGATGGCAGAAGACTTGACAAGCTGCGTGGGAGTGTGTTAAGATTGCATATAATAGCAAATTCCGACACAGAAGAGGATCAGCGGCTGAAGCTGACCGTCCGCGATGCATTACTTGCCCGCAGCAATGAGCTGTTCGCGGATGCTTCTGACCTTTCGGAAGCTGAATCGGCTGTTCAGAAGAAGCTTCCCGAAATAGAGAGAATAGCCGCCGAAACGCTGCGTTCGCAGGGATGTTCAGACAGTGTAAGGGCGGAGGTGACAGATGTCGTTTTTGATGAGCGTACCTATGGCGATATTACCATGCCTGCCGGCGAATACCGGGCTCTGCGTATCACGATAGGGGAAGCAAAGGGACATAACTGGTGGTGCGTAATGTATCCGCCCTTGTGTATACCGGCTGCCTGCACAGTCGTGGACGACAAAGAGAAGGAGGAGGAATTTTTCACAGACCGCGAGCTCGATGTCCTGCGAAAACCTGCAAAATACCGTGTCAGATTCGCTCTTTGGGATAAAATCAAAAGCGTATTTGACTGAATAGTTGTGCATATCGACAAAAATACGAGCCGCTATTGACAAACATGGAAATATGTTGTAATATATTAAGGTAAACAAAGCAGAACTATGCGTTCTCACCGTAAGGCTTCGCTTAAACGGTCAATATGAAATGGTTCCGGAACGGACAGTCCCGGCTGCTGTTAGTGTATTGGTGAGTGCATATGTTATCTGCACTCATTTTTGTTTTTATTTTATTAGTTGGAGGTGCTTGACGATTAGCAAACAGGAACTGCAGATCAACGAAGAGATAAGAGACAAGGAAGTTCTCGTAATCGACGCTGACGGAAACAAACTCGGCGTATTATCCGCCAAAGAGGCTCAGCAGATCGCTTTTGATCAGGAACTTGACCTCGTTAAGATCGCTCCGCAGGCAACACCGCCCGTATGCCGCATAATGGACTATGGAAAGTATTGCTTCGAGCAGGCAAAACGTGAGAAAGAAGCAAGAAAAAATCAGAAGGTCGTTTCTATTAAGGAGATCAGAATGTTCTCAATGATAGATACCCACGATTTTGAAACTAAAGTCAATCAGGCTGTTAAATTCCTGCAAAGCGGCGATAAGCTAAAGGTCTCAGTAAGATTCCGCAAAAGAGCAATCGCCCATCCGGAACTCGGCAACGAGCTGCTGGATCGATTCAAAGAAGCAGTTTCGGCTGTCGGCACTGTTGAAAAGCCAGCCAAAATGGAAGGACGCAGCATAGTTATGTTCGTTTCACCTAAGGCTGCCAAGTAAGGAGGATCATAAAATGGCAAAGGTTAAGGTTAAAACTCACTCAGGCGCTAAGAAGCGTTTTAAGATTACAGGAAGCGGTAAGGTTAAATACCAGCACACCAACAAGAGACACAGACTTACTCAGAAGGATACAAAGCGTAAGAGAATCGCTCGTAACGCAGGTGTTGCTGACTGCACAAATGCACCTACAATCAAGAAGCTCGTTCCTTATCTTTAATCTGTTGGCGGTTTCCGCCTGAACATCAACCGTAATTTTTATTCTGGAGGTATAAGACTATGGCACGTATTAAAGGTGCAATGATGACTCGTAAGAGAAGAAATAAGACTTTAAAGCTTGCTAAGGGATATTTCGGCGCAAAGAGCAAGCACTTCAAAATGGCTAAGCAGGCTGTAATGAAGTCAGGCAACTATGCTTACATCGGAAGAAAGCAGAAGAAGAGACAGTTCAGACAGCTCTGGATCACAAGAATCTCAGCTGCTGCTAAGCTCAATGGTCTCAACTATTCTACATTTATGAACGGCTGCAAGAAGGCTGGCATCACTCTTAACAGAAAGATGCTCTCCGAGATCGCAATCAACGATGCTGCTGGTTTCACAGCAATCGCTGAGAAGGCTAAGGCTGCTCTTTAATTCTGAATCAAAAAACACGCTCCTTAATATTAAAGAGCGTGTTTTCTTGTAAAAACGACAGGCTGAGCCTGTCTTTGAATTGACCTCTCGACGGGGGTGATTAATATATTGGATAATATCATAACTTCAAAGGATAATCCTGTCATCAAGCTGTATCAGAAGCTTTCTTCATCAAAAAAAGAAAGGTTTGAGTACGGCTTATTCGTGTTGGAAGGCCTGCGTATAGTCGAGGACGCTCTGCGCGAGGACAGCGGCCTTGAACATATTATCATTACTAAGCAGGCTTATGAGAAGTTTGGGGATACGCTTTTTCAGGCTGATTTGAGAAATACACGGACTACCGTAATTTCAAATGAACTTGGAAACAAAATAGCTTCAACCGAAAAAACTCAGGGCGTGTTTGCGATATGCCGCATCCCTGTTGAACGCAGGATGACTTTTAAGGAAAACGGCAGATATGTCGTGCTTTTCGGGCTTCAGGATCCGGGAAATGTAGGCATGGTGATACGTACCGCTGATGCTCTCGGTATGGACGGTATCATCCTCTCCGGAAGCTGCGATCTTTACAGTCCTAAAGTAATACGCTCAACTATGGGCTCGGTATTCAGGACTGATATTATGATCGAAAATGACTCGGAGAATCTTTTTGCTCTGCTTGAACAAAACAGCGTTCAGACCTCTGCTGCGGTCATCGACAGCGATGCAGTTCCGGTTACCGAATGTGTATTCACCGGAAAACAGGCGGTTTTCATCGGAAATGAGGGGAACGGTCTGCCGCATGAGATAGCTGAGAAGTGCAGCAGACGCATTATTATACCTATGAACGGCAGCATAAATTCGCTCAATGCCGCAATGGCTGCCGGAATACTCATGTGGGAACTCAGAAAGTAGAGCATATGCTCGTGTTTAAGGGATGGTTTAAGTGAACGACACAAAATACTGGCTCTGGCTTTCGATGGTCTTCGGAGTTGGAAGCAGACGTATCTGGGAGGCTATGAACCTCTATCAGACTGCCGATGAGGCTTATCATGACCTCACCGGTGATACCTGTTATCTCAGACTGAGAGACTACGAACGGGATAATATCAGAAATACAGACATTTCAAACGCTGAAAAACTGCTTGAAGTATGTAAAGATAAAGGAATAGGCGTTATAAGCTACGGGAGCAGTATGTATCCGCCTCAGCTCAGGCATATTGCCAATCCGCCGGCTGTATTGTATTATAAGGGCAGCATCGGATGCGTCAGCGGAAAGAGAACGGTAACTGCCATCGGAACGCGAAATGCTTCGGATTATTCTCTCAGGACTGCAAGATATATATGCGGAGAGCTTGCCCGTAACGGTGTTACGATCATAAGCGGGTTCGCCGTTGGCACTGACATAACCGCACAGCTTGCGGCTGCTGATCTGGGCAGACCTTCTGCCTGTGTGCTTGGCTGCGGAGTCGATGTGGATTATCCGCGTGTTAATTTCCCTTACAGGGATCATATACTTGAAACAGGCGGCGTTTTTATTTCTGAATATCCGCCCGGAACTCCGCCTCATTCACAGCATTTTCCATTCAGGAACAGGATACTTGCTGCACTCGGAAGAGTTACGATAGTTTTCGAGGCTTCGCTGAAGAGCGGTTCACTTATAACGGCGAATCTGTCGCTGGATCAGGGCAGAGAGTTATTCTGTCTGCCGCCGGCTGATATAATGAGCGAAAGCTATTCGGGAAACTGTCATCTTTTGCAAACCGGCGCTTCGCCGCTGATAGAGCCGCAGGATGTTCTTGACTGTTTCAGGATCGGTGGAAGCATCGACAGCGAGATACGTACAGAATCTGCCGGTATTATGAGCAAATTCGGATTTGTTCCTGATGATGAGGATAAGCAGAGAGTGCGGCGCGAGATGCTTGCAAGAGCGAACGTCTCGGAAGGGTTCGGAGATACTTCCGGAGTTGTCGTTACACCAGTCAGGAGGAGAAAAGAGCTGTCTGCACCTGAAAAGAAAGTTCCTGATCTGACAGGACTTACCGAAACGCAGAAGAGTATCGCAGAACTTCTGATGGAGGGCGCAGTTCACGCTGACGTGATCGCACAGAAGCTTGATATGGATGCGGGCGAGCTTATGACTGAACTCACAGAACTTGAAATACTTGGGATAATAGATTCGCTTCCGGGAAAAATGTTTGAAATTAGCAGATAAGGAGACAGGCTGATGTCTGATTTAGTAATAGTAGAGTCGCCGGCAAAGGCGAAAACAATACAGAAATACCTCGGCTCTGGTTATGAGGTAATAGCTTCGATGGGACACATCAGAGACTTGCCTAAGTCAAAAATGGGTGTTGACAAGGATAATGACTTTGCTCCTCAGTACACAGATATGAAGGGCAAAGAGGATGTTATCAAGGAACTGAAAAAACGCGCAAAAAAATGCGGAAAAGTTTATCTCGCTACCGACCCTGACCGCGAGGGAGAGGCTATTTCATGGCATATAGCACAGATGCTGAAACTTGATATGAACGATAATAACCGCGTTGCCTTCAATGAGATCACCAAAACAGGCGTTAAAAACGGTATGAGCAATCCTCACCGCATCGACGTTGACCTTGTGAACGCTCAGCAGGCAAGACGTATCCTCGACAGACTTGTGGGCTACGAGCTTAGTCCGTTTCTTTGGAAGAAGGTAAAAAGAGGTCTTTCCGCCGGAAGAGTGCAGTCCGTTGCTGTAAGACTTATCGTGGACAGAGAAAACGAGATACGCAGCTTCGTACCGAAGGAATACTGGTCTATCGACGCTAAATTCACTGCACCTTCATCAAGAAAGGTATTCGAGGCTTCACTCGTTGCAGTTGACGGCAAAAAGCTTGAGATACCGGATCAGGCGGCTTCAGACGGTCTTCTTGCAAGACTTGAAAATGCTGAATACATCGTAAAAACAGTGAAGAAGCGCGTTACTAAGAAGCAGCCTGCACCGCCGTTCATAACCTCAACTCTTCAGCAGGAAGCTTCACGTAAGCTCGGCTTCAGTGCAAAGCGTACTATGAAGGCTGCACAGGAGCTCTATGAAGGTGTGGATGTTACAGGAGTAGGCGCAGTAGGTCTTATCACTTACATGAGAACTGACAGTCTGCGTATATCCGAAGAGGCTAAGGCCGCTGCTGCACAGTATATCGGTACTGTTTACGGCAAGGAATATCTCCCTGCCGAACCGAGAACATATAAATCAAAGAACAACGCTCAGGATGCCCACGAAGCGATACGTCCTTCAACTCCGGAACTCTCTCCGGAGCGTGTCAAGGAGAGCCTGACATCCGATCAGTATAAACTCTATAAGCTTGTATGGGAGCGCTTCATAGCAAGTCAGATGGCTAACGCTCTGCTCGATACGGTCTCAGCGGACATCGAAGCGAACGGCTGTACATTCAGGGCTACCGGCTATTCAGTTAAGTTCGACGGATTCATGACGCTCTACGTTGAATCGGCTGATTCGGCTGAGGAAAACAAGAAAATGCTTCCCGAACTCAAAGCTGATGATAAGCTCAAGCTGAAATCTATCGACGGAAATCAGCATTTCACACAGCCGCCTCCGCGTTTTACAGAGGCTTCACTTATCAAGGCTCTTGAAGAAAACGGCATCGGCAGACCAAGTACCTATGCTCCGACTATTACCACTATCACAGCACGTCGCTACGTTGAGCATGAGGGAAAGGCTTTGAAGCCGACCAATCTCGGTGAGGTCATTACCGATCTTATGAAGGATCACTTCAAGAAGATCGTTGACGCGAAATTTACTGCGGAAATGGAAAATAACCTCGATGAAGTCGAGCACGGCAACAAGGACTGGGTAAGCACCCTTCATGAGTTCTACGATGACTTTTCAAAAACGCTCAAAAAAGCTGAGGAGGCTATGGACGGCAAGCGCGTTAAAGTTCCGGATGAGGAAACAGACGTTGTCTGCGAGAACTGCGGCAGGAAAATGGTCATCAAGTACAGCAAGTACGGTAAATTCCTTGCCTGCCCGGGATTCCCGGATTGCCGCAACACAAAGAAGATCGTTACTGAGACTGACGGCAGCTGTCCGAGATGCGGAAGAAAGATGCTTCTGAAAAAGTCAAAGAAGGGCAGAAGCTTCTATGGATGCGAGGGCTACCCGGAATGTAATTTCATGACATGGAACGTTCCTACTAAGGAGATTTGTCCGGATTGCGGAAAATCGCTCTTCATGAAGGGCGGAAAATCAGGCAGACTTGTTTGTGAGAACGAGGGCTGCGGCTACGAAAGAGAGTTGAAGAAATGACAGCTTCCGTAAATGTTATCGGAGCAGGTCTTGCAGGCTGTGAGGCTGCGTGGCATCTCGCACAGGAAGGCATAAATGTAAGACTCTTTGAGATGAAGCCGGAGAGGTATACTCCTGCACATAAATACAGCGGATTCGCTGAGCTTGTATGCTCGAATTCACTTAAAGCAGCAAGACTTGAATCTGCTGCCGGACTTCTTAAATATGAAATGGAAATGCTTGGCTCGCTGACAGTTCCGTGCGCTAAGGCAAATTCCGTTGAAGCAGGAGGCGCACTTGCGGTCGACAGGGAAAAATTCTCAGATGCAGTTACTGAAAAGATACGCTCTCATCCGCTTATTGAAATCGTGGAAGGTGAAGTTACTGAGATACCTGAGGGTATGACTGTTATCGCTACCGGACCGCTTACATCAGGCGCTCTTGCAGATGAGATAAAGAAGCTTTGCGGCGAAGGTCTCAGCTTCTACGATGCCGCTGCACCGATAGTTACATTTGAAAGTCTTGATAAGGAAAAGGTGTTTTTTGCATCGCGCTACGACAGAGGTGATGCTGATTATATAAACTGTCCGATGAACAAGGAAGAATACCTCGCATTCCACAATGAACTCATCAATGCCGAGAAGGTACAGCTGAAGGACTTTGAAACACATCCGTTCAGCGTTTACGAGGGGTGTATGCCGATCGAGGAGCTTGCCCGCCGCGGTGTTGACACTATGAGATTCGGTCCGATGAAGCCGGTAGGCATAGACGATCCGCGCACAGGCAGAAGACCTTACGCTGTCGTTCAGCTGAGACGCGAAAACCGTGAGGGAACAATGTTCAACCTCGTAGGATTCCAGACCAATCTGAAATTCGGCGAGCAGAAGAGAGTATTCTCAATGATCCCCGGACTTGAAAACGCGGAATTCATGCGGTTCGGCGTTATGCACAGGAATACCTTCATAAACAGTCCGCAGCTGCTCAACAGCGACTTCTCAATGAGGGAGAACGGTGATATTTTCTTCGCCGGACAGATGACCGGCGTTGAGGGGTATATGGAATCGGCTGCAAGCGGTCTTATTGCAGGTATAGCGCTTGCAAGAAAGATAAAGGGACTTGAACCTCTAAGACTTCCGGCTTATACTATGACAGGCGCTCTGTCTGCATATATCAGTGATCCGTTCAATGCAGGAAGCTTCCAGCCAATGGGAGCAAATATGGGGATACTTCCGGACATAGGCATAAGGATCAGGGATAAAAAGGAACGTTATGGCGCTTACGCTCAGCGTGCCGTAGATTCGCTGAAAAATGAACTCGAAAGGATTAACTATGGCGAAGATAATTGTTGACGCTTTCGGAGGAGACAATGCTCCTCTGGAAGTAATCAAGGGCTGTTCAAGAGCAGTCAAGGAACTCGGAGTTGAGATCATACTCACAGGAAGTTCAAAGAAGATAAAGAAGTGTGCAGCTGATAATGCAGTAAGTCTCAGCGGCATGAAGATAGTTCACACAGATGATGTTTTTGATATTCATGATGAACCGAGAGATATAATGCGTTCCGGAAAGAATACATCTCTTGCACTCGGTCTGAGCCTTCTTGCAGAAGGCAAGGGAGACGCATTCGTATGTGCCGGAAGTACAGGGGCGCTCGTTATGGGTTCGGCATTTATCGTCAAGCGTATCAAAGGCATTAAACGTGTAGCTCCTTCGCCGCTGCTTCCTGCTGAAAAAGGCAGCTTCATGCTTCTGGATGCAGGCGCGAATGTTGAGTGCCGTCCGGAAATGCTGCTCCAGTTCGCAGTAATGGGAAGCGCTTACATGGAAAAGGTAATGGGAGTAAAGCGCCCGAAGGTAGCACTTCTCAACATCGGTGCAGAGGAGACGAAGGGCAGAGATCTTGAGCTTGAAGCTTATAAGCTGCTCAGTGAATCTGATTTGAATTTTGTCGGAAACATCGAGGCAAGGGATCTCCCGAAGGGCGAGGTGAATATTGTCGTAACAGACGGATTCACAGGCAATGTTGCACTGAAGCTATATGAGGGCATGGGCTCATTCATTTCAAAGAAGATGAAGTGGCTTTACTCAGGAAAAGGAAAGATCGGTGCATTGTTCTCGCTTGGAAAGATCAAGGAATTCCGCAAGCAAATGGACTATAAGGAAGTCGGAGGCTCAGTGCTTCTCGGCGTAAGAAAGCCGGTAATAAAGGCTCATGGAAGTTCAGATGCAACAGCATTTTTCAATGCGGTAAGACAGGCAAAAAAATGTTCTGAAAGAAACTATATCGGCGAGATCGAGAAATACGTGTCAAAGCACTCGGTCTCTTCGGAGGAATAATAATGGAGAATAATGAAAAATTAGAGGATATTATCGGCTATAAATTCAAAGATCCGCAGCTGCTTCATCAGGCGCTTTCACATTCCTCTTACGCGAATGAGAAAAAGCAGCTTTCCGGCAGCAATGAAAGACTTGAATTTCTCGGCGACAGCGTTCTTTCAATAGTAGTATCGGATTACCTTTACAAGAATCTGAACGTTGCTGAGGGTGAACTCACAAAGATGAGAGCATCGCTCGTGTGCGAGAAATCACTGCATATTTTTGCTCAGGAAATACATCTCGGAGATTTTCTTCTCCTCGGAAAAGGTGAGGAGAATACCGGCGGCAGAGAACGTCCGTCAATACTTGCAGACGCTTTTGAAGCTGTGATCGCTGCTATATACCTCGATGGAGGCATGGAACCTGCAGCAAAACACATCATGCGTTTTATGCCGGATGACCTCAACCATGTCGGTAAGCCTGCATTCAGCGATTTCAAGACCGTTCTTCAGGAGATAGTCCAGAAAAATCCTGAGGAAAAGGTGGAATACGTGCTTATCGGTGAGGAAGGACCGGATCACAACAAGCGCTTTGTAGTTGAGGTTTGTCTAAACGGTCAGGTAATAGGAAAGGGCAAGGGCAGAAGCAAAAAGGAAGCCGAGCAGCTTGCCGCTAAGGAAGCGCTCCAGCTTATGGGATATGAAGCACAGTAACATATCAATATTTATACCGCATATCGGATGTCCGCACAGATGCAGCTTCTGCGATCAGAATACAATAAGCGGTGCTGTGCACCTTCCGGACGGCGATGAGGTAAGGGAGATATGCCGTGAGGCACTGAGTGAGGTAAGGTCTCCGGAAAATACCGAAATAGCGTTTTTCGGCGGCAGCTTTACTGCCATTCCGCGCGATTATATGCTTGAGCTTCTTGAAGCCGCAGGTGAGTTCATCGGAGACGGAAAATTCAAGGGGATACGCTGTTCAACACGTCCGGACTGCATAGATATTGAGGTGCTTGAGCTTCTGAAAAGTCACGGAGTTACAGCTATCGAGCTGGGAGCGCAGTCGCTTGATGACGAGGTGCTTGAAGCAAATGAGCGCGGACATTCCGCACAACAGGTCGTGGATGCCTGTATGCTGATAAAAGCGTTCGGCTTTGAACTCGGACTTCAGATGATGATTGGTCTTTACAGGAGCACTCCTGAAAAGGAGTGGGAAACAGTAACGAAGATAGTGGAGCTTCAACCGGATACTGTCAGGATATATCCGGTCGTGGTACTGAAGAATACCCGTCTTGGAGAACTCCTCAAAAACGGAGAGTACGAGCCGTTCAGCTTTGAAAAGGCTGTTGACATAGCCTCGGCAGCGATAGTTATGTTCGAGGGCAGCGGCGTAAGAGTTATAAAGTGCGGGCTCCATGCAAGCGAGTTCGTTGAGAAGGATATGATCGGCGGATTTTATCATCCGGCATTCCGTGAGATCTGTGAAAGCATGATATACCGCAGAAATATCGCTCAGGAGCTGAGTGCTGCCGGAATTTCCGGCGGAGAGGTCACGATCACTGTGAGGACATCCTGCATAAGCAAGGCTCTCGGACACAGAAAGTCCAACTTTGAATACTTCAAGGAGCGCGGCATTATCATTAAAGCAGCCGGGGACGATGAAGTCCCGATATACAAATGTGAACTGAGGTGAATAGATGTATCTGAAATCACTTGAAATACAGGGATTCAAGTCCTTTCCGGACAAGATAAGCCTGACATTCGACAAAGGTCTTACAGCAGTAGTAGGTCCGAACGGCAGCGGAAAAAGTAATATCGGCGATTCGGTTCGCTGGGTACTCGGCGAGCAGTCGACCAAGACACTCAGAGGCAATAAAATGGAGGACGTTATTTTTTCCGGTACTGTTGCCAGAAAGCCAATGGGATTTGCAGCTGTTACGCTCAATATCGACAATTCCGATAAGACACTCGCTGATATGGGCGAAGAGATCGCCGTAACGCGAAAGCTTTACCGCAGCGGCGACAGTGAATATATGATAAATGGCAGGCAATGCCGTCTTAAAGATATAAATGAACTCTTTATGGATACAGGTCTCGGAAGAGACGGCTATTCTATCATCGGTCAGGGACGTATCGCTGAGATAGTCGGAGCGAAGAGCAATGAACGCCGTGATATTTTCGAGGAGGCTGCCGGTATCTCTAAATTCAGGTACAAGAAGGTCGAGGCAGAGAGAAAACTCAGTGCGGCTCAGGAAAATCTTCTCCGTCTTTCAGACATCCTTGCTGAACTCGAAGGACGTGTAGGACCGCTGAAAATACAGTCTCAGAAGGCAGAGAAGTTCATAAAGCTTGCAGCTGAACAGAAGCAGCTTGAAATATCGGTCTGGGTACACCGCCTCGACGAACTGAAAGCTAAACTCGATGGCATCGACGAGAAGATACTCGTCAGCCGCAGCGAATATGAGAACATCGAAAACGACATCCAGCGCGAAGAGCAGAAGATACAGGATGGCTACCGGAAAATGCAGGAAAGCACGATCCGCTCCGATGAACTCCGCCGGAAAATGCTCGAAGAGGAGCAGGCAGCATCCGAGATGAAGTCCGGCATCGCTGTTTTTGAAAACGACATAAAGCACTGCCGCGAGGCTATCGAAGCGGCGCAGAAGAGTATCGACAGTTCCGGTTCTGCACACGAGGAGCTTATCAGACAGCGTGAGGACGCTGAAAAGGAGCTTGAAAGACTTGCCGCAGAGAGAGCGGCTCTTGAAGCAGAGTTAAGAGAAGCCGAAGCAAGTTTTGCGAAGGCTGAACAGGACAGCTCTCAGCTCGGCGACAGCGTTGATAAAGCCGGCAGCGAGATAAACAGTCTTTATATAAAGCAGAGCGAATACCGCTTTGCTATTGAATCATCCAAAGCTTCAATAGAGGACGAAAAGCACCGTCTTGAAGAACTGCGCGAGAACAGCAGAAGCTTCGGGAACGAGATCGCAGTCCATACTCAGAACATCGAAAGATCGAAGGAAGAGCAGGCGAAGAACTCCGAAAGGACTAACGAGCTGCGAAATCGTCTGAGCGGACTTGAAAGACTTTATACGTCAAGGCGTGAGGGCTTTGAAAGGGCAAAGGAAGACTTCGAGAGAGCACTCTACGAACTCAAGGACAAACAGCAGCGCCGAAAGATACTCACAGATCTTGAGAATAATATGGAAGGCTTTGCAGGAAGCGTAAAGCAGATACTGAAAGCCTCAAAGCAGGGAAGAATAGGCGGCGTTTTCGGCACTGTTGCTCAGAATATCGGCGTTGAACAGAAGTATGCAGTCGCAGTTGAGACTGCTCTTGGCGGCGCTATGCAAAATATCATAGTCGAGAACGAGGATATTGCCAAAAGATGTATCCGCTTCCTGAAAGAGCAGAAGGGCGGACGTGCTACATTTCTGCCGATAACCTCCGTCAAGGGAAGGGAACTCAATGAGCAGGGACTTGAAAGCTGCGAGGGTTATGTCGCCAACGCGAACAGGATAGTCACATACGATGAGAGGTTCAGCGGCATCATTGCTTCACTTCTCGGACGTATCGTCATTGCTGAGGACATCGACACCGCTACTCTTATCGCCAAGAAATACGGCTATAAATTCAAGATAGTCACGCTCGACGGACAGGTCATCAATGCCGGCGGTTCATTCACCGGAGGCTCAGCACAGAAGTCCGGCGGTATCATCACAAGAAAGAATGAGATAGACAGTCTTGATTCGGAGATCACCGCTCTTGAACAAAAGCGCGATCAGCTGAGGATAAACGCTGAGAAGCTTCGTGCGGAATCCGAGAAGCTGCGTTTCGATACCGAAGCCGCAAAAGAAGAACTTGCAAAGTGCGAAGCGGACGGAGTACGCATCAAGGCAGAGCTTTCAACGCTCACATCACTCATAGATCAGCTCAGCACACAGTCTGAGAATTCCGAAAAGCTCATAGTATCCGCTGAGCAGAAGATCACTTCGGAACAGGAAAGCATAACGGCTTCCGAAAAGGCTCTCACAGAGACCGATGAGCGTATCGCAAAGGCTGAGGAAGAGCTTGCACAGGGACAGGATACACGCGAAAAACTCAGAAAACAGCGTGAGGAACTCTCCGAGAAGCTTTCACAGCTGAAAATACGCGGCATGGAACTTGCAAAGGATGTTCAGGCACAGCAGCTTGAGATAGGACGTATAGAGCAGAGCATGGAAGAGCTCAAAGCAGGCAGCCGCCGTTTTGAGGAAGAGATAGCGCGTCAGAACAGAGTTGTAGCCGAGAAGCAGCAGAGCATAGACGAACTCAGGGCAAAGCTTGCAGGACTCAGCGATAATACGAGCACTTATCTTGAGCAGATAAAGCGCTATCAGGAAATGCATACCGAACAGAACCGGCTTGTCAAGGAACTTCAGAACGGACTCAAAGAAATCAATGAGGCAAAAGAGAAGCGCTCCGGCGAGCTTACAAGGCTCGAAGACCGCAGAGAAGCCGTTTGCAGGGATTCTGACCACATTATCAATCAGCTGCGTGAGGTCTATGAACTCAACCGCTCAGAGGCGATAGAGCTTGCTGATAAGCTTGAGGATATAAACGAGGCACAGAAAAAACTCAACGACATCAAAAAGGACATCCGTGCGCTCGGAAATGTCAATGTTGAGGCTATCGAGGAGTACAAGGAAGTATCAGAGCGATATGAATTCATGTCTGCACAGATAGCTGATATACAGCGTTCAAAGTCTGAACTTGAAAAGATAATCGGCGATCTAACAGAGGAAATGTGCAGGATATTCGCTGAAAGCTTTGAGATAATCAACAACAATTTCAAGGAGATATTCGTTGAACTCTTCGGCGGCGGAAAAGCTGCACTGATATTGACGGATCCGGAAAATGTACTTGAATCCGGTATCGAGATCAGCGTTGCACCGCCCGGAAAGGTCATCAAGAATCTAATATCGCTTTCGGGAGGCGAGCAGTCATTCGTTGCGATAGCGATATATTTTGCGATACTCCGCCTCAGACCGGCACCGTTCTGTATACTCGATGAGATAGACGCGGCTCTTGATGAGGTAAACGTAAGAAAATACGCGCAGTACCTGAAAAACTTCACCGATACTACGCAGTTTGTACTCGTTACACACAGAAGAAGTGCTATGGAGGAGGCTAATGTCCTCTACGGCGTTACTATGCAGGAGGACGGTATCTCCAAACTGCTAAAAATGGAACAGGTCGATTTTCAGGAGGACGTTGCTGATATTCAGTGATGACTTCTCAGGAAAATGTCTGAAATCATCATTCACCAACGATTATTATAACAGCAGCCGGAAACGGCGGATCAGGAGCACTTATGGGAATTATTGCAAAAATAGCAGCTGGACTGCGTAAAACAAGAGACTCTTTCATAAACAGTCTCAGAAGGATAACAAATTCATTCACAAAAATAGACGAGGACCTCTTTGAGGCTCTCGAAGAAGCTATGATAATGAGCGACATCGGCGTTGAGACATCTGAGGAGATCTGCGACCGTCTTCGCAAGAAGATCAAGGAGCGCGGTATAACGGATCCGGCTGAGATAATGGAGCTGATCCACGAGGTCATTGGTGAGATCATGGGCGATGACACAGGTCTTGACCTGTCGGTATCGCCGGCAGTTATAATGGTCATAGGCGTAAACGGCGCAGGTAAGACCACAACTATCGGCAAGCTTTGTCACCAGTTCAAGAATGAAGGCAAGAAGGTAATTGTAGCGGCTGCTGATACATTCCGCGCGGCTGCAATCGACCAGCTTCAGGTATGGACTGACCGTGCGGGAGTTGACATAGTTAAACACGCTGAGGGCTCTGATCCCGGCGCGGTCGTATATGATGCTCTTGAAGCTGCAAAAGCAAGAGGCTGTGATGTCGTTATTATTGACACAGCCGGAAGACTTCATAACAAGAAAAACCTAATGGACGAACTTGCAAAGATAAATCGTATCATTGATTCAAAAGCAGGAGACTGCTCGCGCGAGGTGCTTCTCGTGCTGGATGCGACTACCGGTCAGAATGCCGTAAATCAGGCTAAGCTTTTCAGTGAGACTGCACCTATAAGCGGTATCGTTCTCACAAAGCTTGACGGCACTGCAAAGGGCGGTATCGTTATCTCAATCAAGAATGAACTCGGAATACCTGTAAAGCTTATCGGCGTCGGAGAGAAAATCGACGATCTCCAGCCGTTTGACAGCCGTACATTCGTTGAGGCTCTGTTCAGCGACGTTGAAACAGAAGAAGCTGAAGCTGAGGAAGAGACAGAGCTCGTTGACGAGGATTCCGCAGAAGATGCAGAGTATCAGGATGATGAAGCTGTCGGCGAGGCTTATGAGGAAGAGGATTCCGCTGAGGCTGAAAATGAGGAGGCTGAAGAAGCTGTACCTGAGACCGAAGAGACTGAGACCTCAGCACCTGAGATTTACGAGGAGACCACAGCTGAAACAGCAGAGGAAGCAACTGAAACAGAGGACGCTCCTGAGCCTGTTGAAGAGGACGGGGAGCTCATATCTCAGACCGGCTACTCATACAACGAGAACTATATGGACAACTGGCAGGAAGAGCATTCCGACATCTTAGACGGCAGCGATGACGAGGAAAGCGAAGAGAATTCCGAGCCGGATGAGGATACAGAGGAGGAAGTTCAGGAGGAAACTCAGCCTGAAAAGAAGAAAAAACGCGGATTTTTCAGCAGACTTTTCGGCAGAAAGAAGTATGAGGAAGAAGAGGAAGAAACAGAGTCCGAAGACGAGGAAAGTGAAGATGAAGAAACTGATAATGGCGACGAATAATGCCAATAAACTTCGCGAGGCGCGGGAGATAGTCGCGCCGCTCGGAATAGAAGTGCTTTCGCTCAGCGACATGGAAATCGAGTGCGATCCGGATGAAAACGGTGCAACATTCGCAGATAATGCTGCAATAAAGGCAAAGGCGGTAAGAGCCGCAGTTATAGAAAAAACAGGCGGGAGCCCGGCAGTATTCGCTGATGACAGCGGTCTGTGCGTGGATGCTCTCGGCGGAAGACCGGGAGTACACTCTGCACGGTATGCTCCAAAGGGAGAAGAATGTGCAAAGCTGCTCGGTGAAATGCAGGATGTTCCGGACGATAAGCGTACAGCAAGATTTGTATGCTCGATAGCTTTCCTTGATACCGATGGACAGATGTTCACAGTCAGCGGAAAGTGCGAGGGAAAGATCGGCTATGAGCAGCGCGGAACAAACGGCTTCGGCTATGATCCGGTATTTATGGTCGGAAACAGAACAATGGCGGAGATGTCCGCGGATGAAAAAAATGAAATAAGCCACAGAGGTGCAGCAATGCGGGAACTGTACCGCTTACTCAAAGAAAGATATGGTGAATGAGATATGCTTACAAGTAAGCAGAGAGCGTACCTGAGAGGTATCGCTTCAACATACGAGACAATTTTTCAAGTCGGCAAGGGCGGCGTGACCGAAGCTATGTGCAAGGACATTGGTGAGGCGCTCCGCAAGAGAGAACTCATAAAGCTCAGAGTTCTTGAAAATTCCGGCTGGACTGCCCGTGAAGCAGCTGATGCTGTCGCAGAGCAGACCGGCGCAGACGTTGTTCAGGTGATAGGAAGCAAGTTCGTACTTTTCAAGCGCAACGAAAAGGAGCCTGTTATCGAGAACATCCCAAAGGCAAAGTGAATATGAAGGTTGTTTTAATAAGTGGTACGAACCACAAGGGCTCGACTTACAGCACAGGACGTATGCTTGCGGAGAAGATCACTTCTCCCGAAAATATCACCGAGTTTTTCCTGCCCCATGATTTTGACGAGTTCTGCTGCAACTGCAAGAATTGCTTTTCTAAGGCAGCGGATAAGTGTCCGCACTATGAAAAGCTGCGTCCGATAACTGAGGCGATAGACAGCTCAGACCTCATTATACTGACTTCGCCTGTATACGTTTATCACTGCACGGGACAGATGAAGGCTTTCCTTGACCACTACGGCTGGCGCTGGATGGTACACCGCCCTGAGGAGAAGATGTTCGGCAAGCAGGCGGTAGTAGTTGCAACAGCTGCCGGTGCAGGTATGAAGTCCACAATGAAAGATATGGCGGACAGCTGTTTCTTCTGGGGCATACCTAAGACCTACAAACTCGGAAAAGCTGTACATCAGGTGAACTGGAAAGACGTTTCTCCGAAGATAAAGCAGTCTCTCGAAAAGAAAACTGATGCTCTTGCAAAGAAAATAAAGCACAGCCACGGAAAAGTGCGTCCGGGACTGAAAACAAAGGCATTCTTTTCGATAATGAGAATGATCCAGCGCACGGGCTTCAGCCATACCGATCACGATTACTGGGAGGCAAAGGGATGGCTCGGCAAAAAGCGTCCGTGGAAATGATCGGAGGTAACTATGCGTATCGGAATTTACGGCGGAAGCTTTAATCCGGTCCACAATGGACACATTCATCTTGCAAGAGCTGCCGCTGAGGAATTCGGGCTTGAAAAGGTATATCTTGTGCCTTCAAGGATTTCCCCGCACCGTTCAAGTGCGGAGTACGTTTCCGGCGGTGACAGACTTGAAATGCTGCGGCTTGCCTGCAATGGGGACGCTATACTTGAAGTCAGCAGCTATGAACTTGATTCTGACAGGGTGAGCTATACTATCTACACTATCAATTATTTCCGCAGTATTTTCCCTGATGCTGAACTGTTTCTGCTCGTCGGAAGTGATATGCTCATGTGTTTTGAGAAATGGTACAGATTTGATGACATCCTTTCGGAGGTTACATTATGTGTTGTTTCAAGAAATGAGGGAGACCTTCCTCAACTTGAAGAAAAAGCGGATAAACTGCGTGAATTCGGCAATATTTGTATTAGCAAAGCCAAGCCGCTGGAAGTTTCATCAACAGAAATACGAAAAAAAATCGAAAAAAATGAGAATTATGCTTGCTATCTTGATGAAAATGTAGTACAATATATAAGATTGAAGGGATTATATTCTTTACGAGGTGAAAACAAGTTTGCTTTATGACGTAAGTGATAAAAAGAAATACCTTAAAGAAAAGCTTTCAGCAAAAAGATACGCGCATTCGGTCAATGTAGCTGCGGAATGCCGTAAGCTTGCACAGAAATACGGTGAAGATCCTGATAAGGCATATTTTGCCGGACTTCTTCATGATATATGTAAGGAGCTTCCTGATGATGAGCAGAAGGAGCTTGTCATTTCGAGCGGTTTTACATACTGCCGTGAAGAGCTTGAAACAAAATCGCTCTGGCACGCTGTTGCAGGTGCCGGATTCGTAAAAAAGGAATTCGGGATTGAGGATATTGATATACTCAATGCGATAAGATTCCATACAGTAGGCAGGGCAGGGATGTCGAGACTTGAAGAGATAGTTTACCTCGGCGACATTATATCTGCCGAAAGAGATTACAAGGATGTTGACAGAATGCGGAAGCTTGCTTATTCAAGTCTGAATGATGCAATGCTTGAAGCGTTTGCTTTTTCGATTAGATCGGTCGTGAAAAAAGGCGGACTTGTTCCGATATGCACGGCTGAAGGGTATAATTTCTATACCCGTCTTCAAAAGAAATAAACATGAATGACAGAAAGAGGATAAAGATGAATCAGAACGATAATAATAATAATAATAATGATATTGACATCAACATCAATATTTCTGAGCAGCCTCGTCCGAAGCCGCTCAGAAAGCTTACAAGGATAAATAACAATCCTTCTCAGAACAATGCGCCTGTTCCGCCGCAGTACGATATACCGCAGCAGCAGTATCACGGACTGCATGAAGCTGATCCGGACGATAATCCCTATGAGAGAATGCCGCAGGGCGGTTATCAGAACTGGCAGCAGGATGTTACAAATACTTCCGGTTATGACGATTATGACGATGATGAATACTATGATGATGAGGATACATCATTCTCATGGAAGGACCTCGTGATAAAGGTACTGTCAGTTGCAGGAAGCCTTGTCATCATCGCTGTTCTCATACTGAATATGCCGATAATCTGGTTCCATGACAAAAGAAACGGCACAAAGAAAAATGTTTCATTGCGCTATTACCTCAAAAATGAGCAGTTCCTCGGATATATCGAGGGTAACATTGATAAGCAGAAGCACGATCCTCAGATAAACACCGAAGTGGTTGAGGTCGATTACGATGACGGTCTTGACCTTCCGCAGAAGATCGAGGGACAGTTTACAGTTCTCTTCCTCGGATTTGATGAAGATGTGTGCAATACCGACATCATGTGGATCATGGAGTTCGACATCCGCGGCGGCAAGATGAATATCCTTCAGATCCCGCGTGATTCGTTCATGCCTTACTACACCTCATCACCTAACGGAAAGGCTAACAGTATATATAACCTCGGAAGAGCTGATGTACAGCCGCCTATCCAGCGAGTAGTTGATGCAGTTGAAGAAAGCTTCGGCATCCCGATAGACGCTTATATCACTACCGTTTGTACAGACATCGTTGATATTGTTGACCTCATCGGCGGTATTCCGATGCACCTTGAAGAACAGATCATGTATGAGGGCGATAAGATCATCCCTGCCGGTGACATTACACTTTCCGGTCAGCAGACAGAGTGGTTCATGCGTTACCGCTACGGCTGGCTCGAAGGCGACATCGGACGTGTCAAGAACCAGAGACGTTTCATGGCTGCTGCTATGAAGAAACTCATCAGTATTGTAGGCGGCGGAGAGGATAACCTCTATAAGTTCCTGTATGAGATATACAAGAACAAGTGGATCGCAACAGATATGAGTGTCGGCGATCTTACAAAGCTCGGTGATTTTGCCGGAACTATCGAGCTTGAAAACGTATTTGTAAATATGGTGCCCGGTGAAGGCTCATCAATGGATAATCTCTACATCGGTCCTGACGGTAACGGATATTCACTCTATTCTATCCACAAGCAGGAGACTATTGATATGCTGAACAAGTATTACAGACCATATCAGAGAAAGATGCTGCTTTCCGATTCGACTATCGCTGAGCTCTATACCGACCACGCTTATGGAGTATATGATGATACAGGTGCAACGCTCGATAAACTCGAACGTGCAACAGAACCTCCAAGAGATCCTAACAAATAATTAACCGCAAAGGATGTGTATATATGACAGAGCAGGAAAAACTTGAACTTATCGTGAAAACTCTCGATCTTAAGAGGGGAGAAGATATTCAGGCACTGAAGATCTCGGATCTTACTATTCTTGCTGACTATTTCGTTATTGTAAACGGTACGAGCAATACCCATGCACGTACACTCGCTGATGAAGTTGAATTCCAGCTTTCACAGAAAGGCATCGAACCCGAAAGACGTGAGGCTGATACAGGCAACACATGGATAATCCTCGATTACGGCGATATTATAGTACACGTATTCTACAAGGATACAAGAAACTTCTATAAGCTTGAAGGTCTTTGGGCAGACGGTGAACAGATTGACATAAGCCATCTTATTACAAAGGAGTGAGTCTTTCTTTGAAGACCAATAATGAAAACGGAAGAAAGCTTGCACTTGCTGTTGGTATCTATACCATCGTTAAAGCGATCCTGAATATGATACTCGGCGGCGGATTCGGTGATATTATCGTTGGTGTGTTCATTGCCGCAGCCCTGTATACAGGCTTGCAGTATGTGAACTACGTCACAGCAGGTTATCTTGTTTATATCGCACTGATACACCTTCCGGCAAATATCTCACATATCTCGGATAACTGGATCTATCTGATAGAGGGCATCGCAGACGTCGCCTGCGCTGCGCTGATATTTACAAATTCGGATATTAAAGAGCATTTCACAAACAAGTGGGACGAATTACCGGAACTATTCAATAAATGATTCGGAGGAATGATTTGAAATGAGCAGATACGACTTTAAGTCTATCGAGGCTAAATGGCAGAAATACTGGGAAGAACACGAAACCTTCAAAACAGATGTATGGGACTTCAGCAAGCCTAAGTTCTATGCACTCGATATGTTCCCGTACCCTTCTGGAGTAGGTCTCCACGCTGGTCATCCTGAGGGATATACAGCTACCGATATAGTTTCAAGAATGAAGCGTATGCAGGGATATAATGTCCTGCACCCGATGGGCTATGATTCCTTCGGACTTCCTGCTGAGCAGTATGCGGTCAATACAGGAAATCATCCGAACGGCTTCACACAGGAGAATATCAAGACATTCTCGAAGCAGCTGAAAGAGCTTGGCTTTGACTATGACTGGTCAAAAATGATAGCTACTTCTGATCCTGAATTCTACAAGTGGACTCAGTGGATATTCAAGCAGCTCTACAATGACGGCTATGCCAAGTACATAGATATGCCTGTAAACTGGTGCGAGGAGCTCGGTACTGTGCTTTCAAACGATGAGGTCATCGATGGCAAGTCTGAACGCGGCGGTTTCCCGGTAGTACGTAAGAACATGAAGCAGTGGGTGATCGACCAGCCTGCCTTTGCAGAGAAGCTTCTCGAAGGTCTTGATGAGATCGACTGGCCAGAGTCCACAAAGGCTATCCAGCGTAACTGGATAGGCAAGTCTACCGGTGTTGAGGTAGAATTTGACATTGTCGGCGGCGGAAAGTTCTCTATCTTTACTACCTGCATCGAAACTATCTACGGTATCACATTTATGGTGCTCGCTCCGGACGGTGCTGTAACAGAGAGCCTTCTCGACAGAGTTCAGAACCGTGAAGAGGTAGAGGCTTATATTGCTGAAACAAAGAAAAAGAACGATATGGATCGTACTGAACTCAACAAGACAAAGTCCGGCTGTGAGCTCAAGGGTGTGACCTGCATAAATCCTGTAAACGGCAAGGAAGTGCGTATGTTCATCGGCGACTTTGTACTTGCAAGCTACGGAACAGGTGCTGTTATGGCAGTCCCGAGCCACGATCAGCGTGACTTCGAGTATGCAGTCGCTCATAATATCGACATGATACAGGTAATCGACGGCAAGGACAGTCACATTGACGTTTCTGAGGCTGCAATGGAAAAGACCGAGTACCTCGGCAAGGGTTATAAGCTCATCAACTCCGAGGAGTTCACAGGTATGACAGTTGAGGAAGCGAAGGAAGCTATCACTGTAAAGCTTGAAAAAATGGGCAGAGCAAAGCGGACTGTAAACTACCACTTCCGCGAGTGGATCTTCGCACGTCAGCGTTACTGGGGCGAGCCTGTTCCGGTAGTTCACGGCGAGGACGGTGCTATCCATGCACTTGATGATTCAGAGCTTCCGCTCATACTTCCTGAGCTTGACGATTACAAGGGTAAGAACGGCAAAGCACCGCTCGAAAATGCAACAGAGTGGAAAAAGTACGACCATAATGGCATAAAGGGTACTCGTGAGACTTCAACAATGCCCGGAAGTGCCGGTTCAAGCTGGTATTATTTCAGATATATAGATCCGCACAACGACAAGCAGTTCGCAGATCCTGAGCTTCTCAAGCACTGGATGCCTGTTGACCTCTATATCGGCGGACCTGAACACGCAGTAGGTCACCTTATTTATTCACGTATCTGGAACAGATACCTCTATGATAAAGGACTTGCACCTACAAAGGAACCATTCAAGAAGCTCGTTCATCAGGGAATGATCCTCGGCGAGAATGGTATCAAAATGGGTAAACGCTTCCCAGAATTCGTAGTAAATCCGTCCGACATTGTAAGAGATTACGGCGCTGATACACTTCGTCTTTATGAGATGTTCATGGGACCTCTTGAGGTGAGCAAGCCGTGGAGCAAAAATGGTGTTGAAGGAGCAAAGAGATTCGTACAGAGGGTGTGGAACTTCTTCACTGAGACCGAGAATCTCACAGACGACAATGATGGTTCACTCACAAAGGTATACCACAAGACAGTCAAGAAGGTAACTGATGACTTCGAGAAGCTGGCATTCAATACTGCTATCAGCCAGATGATGATATTCGTCAATGAGGTTTACAAGGTAGGAAAGTGCCCGAAGGAATACGCTGAGGGACTTATCAAGATGATGTCCTGTATCACACCTCATGTTGGCGAAGAGATATGGAGCATCTTCGGCCACAATGGAACTATCGCATTCGAGCCGTGGCCTTCATACGATGAATCACAGCTTGTTGAGGACACCGTTGAGGTAGTTGTACAGGTAAACGGCAAGCTCAGAGCAAAACTCAGCGTTGCAGTTGATGCCGATAAGGATTCTGTCATAGCTCAGGCACTTGCTGATGAAAAGGTGAAGGAATTCACTGACGGTAAAAATATTATCAAACAGATATATGTACCAAATAAACTTGTTAATATTGTTGCAAAATAACGAATTTTCAAACAGCCAAAAAAAGGCTTGACATTGTGGTTAACTTGTGATAAAATATTATTATATTATTGCAATTAGAATATCTGCTGTATTCAGGTTGTAAGCTGACTGACACTCTTTTGAGTGATTAGTATAGACGTCCGGAGGATGCTTCGGGCAACCTCTGAATAAGGGAGGGAAAGAAGTGGCAGAAGTTCGTGTTGGCAAAAACGAGTCTTTAGATACAGCTCTTAAGAGATTTAAGAGATCTTGTGCAAAGGATGGCGTCATTGCTGAGGTTCGTAAGAGAGAACACTATGAGAAGCCTTCGGTAAAGCGTAAGAAGAAGTCTGAGGCAGCTCGTAAGCGTAAGTATTGATCTTACGATGACAATTTATGTTGATAAAAGCGGGCCTGCGGGTTCGCTTTTTCATTTGTTGAACGGAGTTGACAGTAACCTTGAGTTTAAGACATAAACTTACAAAAACCGGCGTGGATTTTGCCTTCAGAAGAGTAACGAGCATATCTCCGAAATTCCTTGCGGCGCATGGTATTCGCGGACTTATCCTTGATGTGGATAATACTCTTGCTGTTCACGATGATCCTATCCCTGCGAAGGGGGTTGCAGAGTGGACGGAGAATATGAAAAAGCACGGTGTACGCCTTGTTATAGCCTCGAATAACCACGGAGAACGTGTTATCAGCTTTGCTGAGAGACTTGGCATAGAATGCCTCTGCGACTGCGGTAAGCCGCTTCGCAGAGGGTATACGAAAGCACTTGCACTAATGGAGCTTCAGCCGGATGAGACTGCTGCTGTCGGCGACCAGCTCTTCACTGATATATGGGGCGCAAATTTTTCGGGACTTACGTCCATATACGTGAAACCGATAAAACCGGAAGGCAGAAAGCACCGCTTTATAAGATTCAAAAGGGTACTCGAAAGGCCGTTTCTGCCAAAGAGATTTTTAGATGATAGAAAGGCATTGAACTTATGATTAAGAAAATACTTGTTATACACGGTCCGAATCTCAATCTTCTCGGTGAGCGTGAACCGGGAGTTTACGGCAATATGACCATAGATACTCTCAACGATAATATCATTGAACGCGCAAAAGAACAGGGGATGCAGTGTGAGATATTCCAGTCCAATCATGAGGGTGCGATAATTGACAAGCTTCACGCTGCAAGGACATCTTTTGATGGTGTTATCCTCAATGCAGGCGCATATACACATTACAGCTACGCTATCAGAGACGCTATTGCTGCAATAAAGATACCTGTAATTGAAGTACATATCAGCAACGTCTTTGCAAGAGACGCATTCCGTGCGAATTCCGTTATTTCTGAGGTTTGCCGCGGTACGATCTGCGGATTCGGTGCTATAAGCTACTACCTTGCAGTACAGGCACTTGCCGAGCTCTGAGGGGGCGTACGTTTTGACAAGACTTGTAAGAATATTTGAGCATTATACCGGCGCTGACTGCATTCTCATAACGTCTGATGTCAACCGCAGGTATTTTACAGGAATGAAGTCATCGGCAGGCGTTGTTGCAGCTTTCAGAGATAAGGCGTATCTTCTGATAGATTTTCGCTATATCGAGAAGGCTCGCGCGACTGTGAAGGATGCTGAGGTCATTGAAATGAAGCGTCTTTATCCGCAGCTTAGCGACCTCCTTAAAAAGCATGGTGCTGAGTCGATAGCAATAGAGTCCGAGACGATGACTGTCAAGGAACTCAATACATACCAGCATTTCCTGAGAGAATATGAGATAGACAGCTCTGATGCGCTCAGCAATGCTATTGCCAATATGCGTATGATAAAGGATGCCGACGAGATAGCGTGTATACGCAGAGCTCAGGAGATCGCGGAGAATGCCTTTGAACAGCTTATGCCATTCATCAGGGAGGGCGTGACCGAACGTGAAACTGCCCTTGAACTTAACCGTCTTATGTTTGAGAACGGCGCAGAGGACCTCTCATTTGAGACGATAGTGCTTTCCGGTGCGAATACTTCCATGCCGCACGGCGTTCCTTCCGATAAGAAAATACAGCGCGGAGAATTCGTGCTCATGGACTTCGGTGCAGTATGGAACGGCTATCACAGTGATATGACGAGAACTGTATGTGTCGGCGAGCCAGATGATGATATGCGTAAGGTATACAGTATTGTCCTTGAGGCGCAGAAGGCTGGTATCGAAGCGGCTAAAGCAGGTATCACCGGCGAAGAACTTGATGCTGTGTCGAGAAGCATCATTACTGAGAACGGCTACGGTGAATGCTTCGGACACTCTCTCGGTCACGGAGTCGGACTTGAAATACATGAGAAACCGAACGCCTCTCCGAATTATAAGCTGACCTTGCCGGCAGGTGCGGTAGTAACAGTTGAACCTGGAATATATATTGCAGGCAAATTTGGTGTAAGAATTGAAGATTTTGTCATATTAACCGAAAACGGATGTGAAAATCTGACAAAATGTGCAAAAAATCTTATATCTTTATAATTATCACGTTTTAGGTATTGCAATAAGTCTTGAAATGTGGTAAAATAAAGTATCTTATATTGAAAAAATTACGGAGGTATTTATAATGATTTCAGCAGGAGATTTCAGAAACGGCGTTACTTTTGAACTTGACGGACAGGTTGTTCAGGTTATTGAATTCCAGCACGTTAAGCCAGGTAAGGGCGCTGCTTTTGTAAGAACAAAATACAAGAACGTTATCACAGGTTCAGTTGTTGAAACTTCTTTCAACCCGACAGCTAAGTTCCCGACAGCTTTCGTTGAGAGAAAGGATATGCAGTATAGCTACAACGACGGCGACCTTTACTACTTCATGGATCTTGAGTCTTATGAGCAGGTGCCGATCAGCGCTGACAAGCTTGGCGACAGCTTCAAGTTCGTTAAGGAAGAGATGATCTGTAAGGTTCTCTCATACAAGGGAAGCGTTTTCGGTGTTGAACCGCCAAACTTCGTAGAACTCGTTGTAACTCAGACAGATCCTGGTTTCAAGGGCGATACAGCTACTAACGCAACAAAGCCGGCAACACTTGAAACAGGTGCTGAGATCAAGGTTCCTCTCTTCATCAATGAAGGTGAGAAGATACAGGTCGATACAAGAACCGGCGAGTATATGTCAAGAGCATAATTGCCGATAGTTCAGGATATAGGAGGGCTTATTATGAAGCTTACTGAAAAAATGTCTTATTTACAGGGACTCCTTGACGGTCTTGAGGTGGATAATACTACTAAGGAAGGCAAGGCTCTGCTTCAGATGTCAGAGGTTATGCAGGAACTTGTAATGTATGTTGAGGATCTTCAGTCTCAGGTCGATGAACTCACAGAACTCTGCGACATCCTCGATGAGGATCTCGGTGCAGTAGAGGATGACTTCTACGATGATGAGTGCGATGAGTGCGACGGCGATTGCGATAACTGTGACGACGATGACTGGGACGATGATTACGATTTCGATGATGATGATGATGAACTCTACGAGGTTACTTGTCCAACTTGCGGAGACACGATTCTTCTTGATGAAGGCATGATCGAAGAGGGTTCAATGAATTGTCCGAATTGTAATGAGCTTCTTGAATTTGATTATGATAACCTCACAATTGAGGACTTTGAGGATTCAGAAGATGAAGAAGCTGCTGAAAAAGCAGAGGACAAAAAAGACAATAAGTAATAATTAAGGACGGCTTTAAAGCCGTCCTTTTAATATATATATTACTGTTTCCAGAAAGCGGATATTCCGGTCAGCGTTCATATGTTGCAAGTATTCTCATAGCGACTTCACGGCGTGTCTGGCGCGTATTCATCGCTTGCTTTTCGATATACTTATGTGCCTGAGGCTCGGTAAACTTCAGATACTGCATGAGAGTACACTTAGCGCGGTTTATAAGACGCATTTCGTCGATCTTGGTAAGGAGATCGGCGTTTTCTTTTTTCAGTCCCATCATACGTGTACGTGTAGCTGTGATAAGCTTTACCGAACGGCTGAGAAGCTGTCGGTTTACCGGCTTCGGAACTACACAAACACCGCTGTCGGAAACTTTATCTGCAATATCATCTGCAATGTCATTCCGGCAGATGAGTATTATTCCGGCGGAAGTATTTTCTGTTATCATTACAGCAAGCTCCTGACCGAATTCATCGGAAAGCGGTGAGTTGATTATAACGAGTTCAGGTTCGGTATCGCTGACAACGAGCCTTCGTGCCTCGCTGCCGGATCTTGCAACAGCTATGATGCCGTAGCCCTCGGCGGAGAGTATCTGCTGGAGCATATCGGCGCTTTCTTGTGATGAAGTAACTATCAAAGCTCTGTTCATAGAAGATCAGTCCTCAGACAAATTTAAAGTAGTAGTTCTCCTCGAATTCGTCCTTGTTACGGGCGAGGTTGTACTCCTGTATCTGTTTTTCGAGCTGAGCGAAAATATCGGAGAGTATCTCATCGGGAAGATTTCTGCGGACGAAATCGCTTTGCTGAGCGATTTTGCAGGCTTCCTCAAGAGAGTGGGGGAGAGGTTCAAAATCAGTGGATTTACTATGGTTCATTGTGCTCTCAAGCAGAGAGCAGTCATTGGCACGTATACCTTCGATACCGGCAGCGAGTATGAGACGGAATGTCACATAGGGATTACAGCAGGCATCAGCAGAGCGGAGCTCAATACGCGGAGAAAGTCCGGCAGTACGCGGGATACGTATCAGCTGAGAGCGGTTCTCGAAGCTCCAGTCAACGTATTTTGGGGCATAACCTATGCCAAAGCGCTTATAGGAATTTGTAGTCGGGTTGAGGAAGGCGGTTATTTCGCGTATACGTTCAAGAACACCGGAAATAAAGCACTTTCCTTCGTGAGACATATCCTCGGTAGAGCTGCCGAAGATCTGCTCGCCATTCTTTTTGAGGCTTAGAAGTATGCTCAGAGCACTGCCGTGCTCGTTCGGAAGCGGCTTCGGCATAAATGAAGCAAACAGACCGTTCTGGGCAGCGATAGACTTAACGACAGTCTTATAGTGTACCATGTTGTCAGCAGCGGTAACGGGCTCACTTTCGCGGAAATCGATCTCGTTTTGTGCCGGACCGTGTTTATGGCAGGAACTCTTCGGGTGCATTCCCATTTCTTCGAGTGAAAGACATATTTCACGGCGGGCGTTTTCACACTTGTCAAGCGGTGCGACATCGAGGTAGCCGCCGTTATCATGAGGAGTTTTGGTTGGCTGACCGTGACCGTCGAGATCAAACAGGTAGAATTCGCATTTTGTACCCATTTCGCAGGAATATCCGTCAAGGCGCAGTGAGTTTATGTAATTGGTGAGTTCTGTACGCATATCGCCGCGGTAATCAGAGCCGTCGGCATTTCTGAGCGAGCAGAAGAAGCGTACAACTCTGCCTGATTTAGGTCTCCACGGAAGTACGGACAGCGTAGAAATATCAGGAACGAGCAGCATATCTTCACGGCAGCCGCTAATGCTCGAAGCATCAAAAGGGATACCGTATTCAAAAGCGCGTGGGAGTTCGTCCGGCATGATAGCAACGTTTTTCAGGCTTCCGGAAACGTCCGAAAACGTGAGCCTTATGAATTTTACGTCATTCTGCTCAACGAATTTCAGGATCTCTTTGGGGGAAAAGCTCATTTGAGTCACCTCATAAAAAATAGCATTAAGTATCAAATTAATTATACACCAATTTGAAGAAAAAGTAAATAGATACAGAAAAAAAGCCGGACAATTGTCCGGCGTGTATCAGCAGTTACGATTTATTCTGCTCATATTTGGGCATAAGTCTGAGCTTATGGAGATTTGCTTTGTGCAGACGGTCGATCTTTTCTTTTATCTGCGGATGACCGCTGAGGTCGTCAAGTCCGCGGATGTAAGTGTCGAGCATAGCGTATGTGAATCCGAGGTTTTCTTCATCAGTTTTACCGCAGAGACCGTCTGTCGGTACTTTATGTACGAGTTCCTTCGGCAGACCGAGTTCGTCACCGATAGCGAGCACCTCGGTTACTGTAAGATCGGAAAGTGGCGACAGATCACCGGCAGCATCACCGTATTTTGTTGAATAGCCTACCCAGTCTTCGGAGAGATTACAGGTGTTTATGACACGTCCGCCGCACGAAGCTGCCACGGCATAAAGAGTGGTCATGCGTATTCTTGCCGGAGTGTTTACGATAGCCTGATTTGAAGGCTCAATGTGTTTTTTGAGTTCGTTCATGAATGCAGAAACAGTATCACCGATATTTATAGTATAGCTCTTAATGCCGAGAGTGTCTACAAGCAGACGGCTGTAAGCTATATCAGACTGCTCTCCCTGTGGCATAAGTACACCGATAACTCTGTCCTTGCCGAGTGCTTTAACGCAAACTGCGGCTGCGACGGAACTATCTTTGCCGCCGGATATTCCTATTACGGCTTTTGTGTCCGGAGATGCGGTCTGAGCGAACTGCTCCCTGACCCATTCTATGACCTCTGCTGAAACTTTTTTAGCGTCAAATTCATATGACATGATTTCAGACCTCCTAAATATTATTGCTTGATCCAATATTAAGGATACCACATTGCCGTACTGTTGTCAAGATTAACGGCGGCTCATTTCAGAGCCGCCGCAATGGTTATCTGCGTTTGCCGCAGTTTTTGTCAAAAGATGGATTGCAGGCGTAGAAGTTTTTGGAATCGAGATTATCCTGTGCGATGCGGAGCGCTTCGCCAAATCTCTGGAAGTGTACGATTTCACGCTGTCTAAGGAAGCGGATAGGATCACGTACATCCGGATCGTCTGCAAGACGCAGAATGTTGTCATACGTCGTGCGCGCTTTTTGTTCAGCAGCCATATTCTCAGTCAGGTCAGTGATTATGTCACCCTTGGACTGGAAATACGTCGCTGTAAACGGCGCTCCGGACGCAGCTACCGGATATATTCCTGTTGTGTGATCTACGAAATAGGTATCGAAACCACTGGACTTAATTTCATCAATTGACAGGTCTTTTGTCAGCTGATACAGTATTGCTGAGATCATTTCAACGTGAGCAAGTTCTTCAGTTCCTATATCAGTAAGCAGACCTTTCACCTCTGCATACGGCATAGCATAACGCTGATTAAGATACCTCAGTGACGCTGCAAGCTCACCGTCAGGACCGCCAAGTTGTGAAATGATGACCTTGGCGAGTTTAGCGTTAGGGTTTTTTATATTAACAGGGTATTGAAGTTTATTACAATATTAATGTTGTACATGAATGGGGAGGGCAGCATACAGAACTTTGTATTGCCAATGCTTCAGTGCGGTCAATAATAATAGTACGTTAAATAAAAATTGCTCGGACATCTTGAAATAGGTTTGTTTTTATCGTATAATATAATTAAAGTAGTATGGACTACAAAAAAATGGGAGGCTATTATGAATACATCTCCAAAAAGAATATTGCCTGTCGGCGTACAGAGTTTTGAAAAGCTGAGAGATTTTAATGCTGTTTATGTTGATAAAACTGAGTATGTATACAAGTTAGTGCATGAAGTTACGCCTTTTTTTCTGAGCCGTCCCAGACGTTTTGGAAAAAGCCTGCTCCTTTCAACTCTTCGAGCTTATTGGGAAGGTAAGAAGGAACTGTTCAAGGGACTGGCAATAGAAAAACTTGAAGCAGATAACAAAGATGCGTGGAAGCAGTATCCGGTACTATACTTCGATTTCAATGGCGAGAATTATAGCACGACCCCTGTTGAAGATGTTCTTGTCAACCGCTTAAAACAGTGGGAGGAGCTTTACGATATCACCGATAACAGTGAAACTCTCGGAGGACGTTTTCAAAATCTCCTTATAAAAATCAATCAGAAGACTGGGCTGCAATGCGTCATACTTGTAGATGAGTATGACAAGCCTCTGCTCGACCTTGTTGACAAGCCTGAGATGCAGGAGCATAACAAGGCAGTATTCAAGGGCTTTTTCAGCAACCTGAAAAGCTGCGATGAATATATTCGCTTTGTGTTTATAACAGGCGTGACTAAATTCCATAAGGTCAGCATTTTCAGCGATCTTAACCAGTTAAAAGATATATCACTGAATGAAGAGTTTTCCGGAATATGCGGAATTACCGAATCTGAACTCAGAGAGAACTTTGCTCCTGAGATAACCGCTATGGCGCAAAAGAACGGCTTAACCGAAGAAGAAGGCTTATCAAAGCTGAAACAGCAGTATGACGGCTATCGTTTTCACCACAACGGTGTCAGTGTTTACAACCCTTTCAGCCTTATAAACGCTTTCAGCGATAAGGAATTCGGTTCATACTGGTTTGCATCCGGTACTCCGACATTTCTTGTGAAGCAGCTTCGTGATAAGGGGGTCGATGTACGAAGATTTGTCAATAAAACGATATATGCCACCGAAAATGTTTTACAGGACTATACCGGAGATAACCTATCTCTGACTCCGCTTTTGTATCAGTCCGGCTATCTCACGATTGCTGATTATAATAGTAGACTACGCCGATATACACTTGCTTTTCCTAATGAAGAAGTCGAGTATGGTATGCTTAACAGTCTTCTGCCTGCTTATGTGCATGATGCGTCTGAGACAAATGGTTTGGATATCTTTACGCTTGAAGAACATATCGAAAACGGCGAACTTGATGACATAAGGAACTTCCTTACGGCAATTTTTGCCCGGATAACCTATACCTCATCAGAAGCACCATTCGAGCATTACTTCCAGACTGTGATATACCTCATATTCACACTTCTCGGTCAGTTTACCGACTGCGAAATGCACACCTTCTCAGGACGTATTGATTGCCGAGTTCAGACCAAAGATTTCATTTATCTGTTTGAGTTCAAGCGAGATGAAAGTGCTGAAAAGGCACTCCAGCAGATAAACGACAAGGACTATACGCTTCCGTTCGCTGCTGACAGCAGAAAGCTCTACAAGATCGGCGTTTCATTCGATTCTGAGAAAAGGATACTTGTTGACTGGAAAGTCGAAGAGTAACATAAATAAACTATCTATAATCATTAAACGGGGCTCATTGAGCCCCGTTGTTATTTTTGCTATTCTTCAAGCCGCTCTAATACATCGTTTTTATCACAGTTTTTGAATTTACAGAGATTATTTCACAGAGCCATTTTAAATTGTTTTTTCAATCAACGACCTTACTAAGCAACTTGGAAATTATATCGTCTTTCTTATCTATCTGTTTCTCTCTGAATAATAAATGTTCTTCGAGCATCGCTATTTGTTTCTGTAAATGTATAATGCGCTTTTCATAGTCGGCACGTATTTCTTCATTTTTGACTACGAGAATACTTATCATTTCATTTTTGTCGTGTATCATTGCTTTTAAAGCCGAAACGTCTTCAGAACCGCTTTCATCGTTGTATATGTCGAGAAGCACATCTGCTAGAGGAGCAATAGTGCTTTGATACTTAAAACTTGAAGGATCGTTATTCTCTGAAAATAGTCGTTTGATAGTAGTCTCTGAGATATAGCAGTTTCTTTTTTCAAGCATATCCATGATTTGTGAAATAGTCAGACCATTATCCTTCTTAACTCTGCGAAGTCTTCCTACTGTATCGCATTTAAGTTTATTGATTTCCATTGTACAGCCCCTTAATTATTAATTTGGTAATACTATTGTTAATTCAAATCTTATTACATTGGTATATATGATAGCAATTGACATTATACCATAAAAATGTTAATCCGTCAACATTTTATAGTAATTAACTGAATAGGATACTAATCCCTCTCTTATAAAAAACAGCACTCACAAGATCAGCCCTGTGGATTGTCACGGGGCTGATAATACATTTATACATATAATTCTATCATCAATTTGTCTTTGAACTGAAAAGTCTTAATGCAGTGTTAAAAATAAATAACAACGTTTCAGATCAACCAATCGACTTTTCTGTCACTAAAGCGTATTTCCTCAACTCCCAGCGAGATAACTTCGGATATATACGGCTTGTCAACAGCGTAATAGAAAACAGACTTTATTCTCTCTGGATCGTATTCATATGCAGAGTTAACAGCTCTTCGTATGTTCCTCTCGACAAAACTAACATCCTTACCGTATTTCTTCGCAACAACCGGATAGATTTCTTTTGTCAGCGAAGAAAACAGCTTAGGCTCTTTAACTGCAAAAATCATTGCGTCTATAAGAAGCCGATACCCTGTTAAATTTGGACGTACTCCAAGTTTACGAACAAATCTTGTTACAGATGCCTCAATATCTTTCGCATATTTCTCATTTTCAGACGTGCTTTCCTTGGCTGGAAAAAAATAATTTCTTTCTGTGTTACAAGTGATTGAATTAGTTTGCATTTTGTTTCTCCTTTTGTTGTTCTTATTTTTTTCTGTTACGTTGCTATGGCAAAAGATTTTTTACCGGTTATAGCTGCCTGTAAAATGATATAATCAATATATTTTACGCATTATGTTTGCCTATCAACAACATATGCATTATAACATATCGCTAAATGTATTTTCAAGTTTTTTTCTGGATAATTTTAGTATTTTTTGAGAAATCTTATTATACCGGAATTATACCAAAAAGAGCTTTTTTCGACACAGATATGTCAATAGAAACAAAAGAAGAAGCTCTATGCTGATACGATCGACAATCTGCTCGGTGTGATCAGTCTTTCAGCGCTTATAACATACTTAGTTTTCCGCATTCTTGATTTCATCCTTCAGGTACTGTTTCAACAGCATTTATTGTAGCTCTATTTTACAATATTTACGCTGTTTTGTACAATACTGGCGAGTTCAGTTTTGCGGAATCAGGAGATATTAAACCTTGTCAAATATACCGTTCTGAAGAATCGTTTCAAAGCTGATACTACGGTATCATATGAAACAGACTCAAACAACAAAGGTATGGTGATCGTTTCGTAATCATCTTTATAGATTTTCTTATCAATGACCTCTTGGAGAACCTCAGTCACATTTGTACTTTACTGAACGGAAAGGCACATTTTATGCGGTCCGCGTTCATCTGCAACAGATTTGGCAAGGTCTTTTAGTGTATCATCTACCGTAACGATCTCGGACAGCTTATAAATATCGTAAATATGCCGTGAATGTTCAGTAGTGGTGTTCAGCAGATAGGAATGTGTAAGCGATTCCTCCTGATTCTTTATAACATATCTCCGAAATACTGCTAAATTGTCATTGACATTTATACTCTGCTATTTATACTCTGCTAAGTAAATAGAAATATAAATCGAAAGGACAATTTTTATGTAAGTTTTAATACTTGCAGAAAAGCCTTCCGTTGGCAGAACTGTAATTTGATAATCAAGAGGTATTTTGCAGTGTACAAGATATTATTACAATATTCATGTTGTACATAAGTAAGAAGGGATGTAAATAGTCTTTTGTTTCGTAACTTGTGTAGCAGACCGAAATTGTTCAAGTTCGATATATTCAGAGCAGATGAAGTGAGATTTCTATTGCATTTCAGGCATCAAAATGATATAATAGTATAAAATAAGGTATATGTTCAGGAACGTTTTTGAATGTAATATTAGGAGAATTACCGATGAAAGGAATTATTCTAGCCGGCGGTTCCGGCACAAGACTCTATCCATTGACAATGGTCACATCGAAGCAGCTGCTTCCCGTGTATGATAAACCAATGATATACTATCCGCTGTCAACGCTTATGCTTGCGGGAATTAAGGATATACTCATTATCTCAACGCCACCTGATCTTCCGAATTTCGAGAGACTGCTCGGCGATGGCTCAAGGTATGGTATCGAACTCAGCTACAAAGTACAGCCCAGTCCGGACGGACTTGCTCAAGCGTTCATACTTGGTGAGGAGTTCATAGGTGACGACGCCTGTGCGATGATACTCGGGGACAATATTTTCTACGGAAATGGTTTTTCGCGTATCTTGAAGAAATCTGCTGACCGTGCTCAGAATGGAACTGCGACAGTTTTCGGTTACTATGTGCCCGATCCGGAACGCTTTGGCATAGTGGAGTTTGACGAGGAAGGCAAGGTTCTTTCCGTTGAAGAGAAGCCGAAAGCTCCGAAGTCGAATTATGCGATAACAGGACTTTATTTTTATCCGGCAGGCGTTGCGGAGAAAGCCCAAAAGGTACAGCCCTCTGTACGAGGGGAACTTGAAATAACTACCTTGAACGATATGTATTTGCAGGAGGGACTTCTCAAAGCAGAACTGCTCGGACGAGGCTTTGCGTGGCTCGATACCGGAACTGTTGACAGCCTTGCAGATGCTTCGGATTATGTGAGAATTATCGAAAAACGTCAGGGAGTAAAGATCTCTGCACCAGAAGAAATTGCCTTCAGATACGGCTGGATAGGAAAAGAAGCCCTTCTTGCTTCGGCTGAAAAGTACGGTAAATCAGCTTATGGTCAGCATTTGAGAACAGTGGCAGAAGGACGAATATATACGATTGTAAGGTGAGAATTATGACTATTATTGTGACTGGCGGAGCCGGTTTCATTGGCTCGAATTTCATATTCCATATGCTCGATACTTATCCGGATTACAGAATAATCTGTCTGGACAAGCTGACATATGCAGGCAATCTCAGCACACTTTCTCCTGTAATGGATAACCCGAACTTCCGCTTTGTGAAGCTCGATATCTGCGACCGTGAGGGCGTGTACAAGCTGTTTGAGGAGGAGAAGCCAGATATCGTTGTCAACTTTGCAGCGGAGTCTCATGTTGACCGCTCCATTGAGAATCCGGAGATATTCCTCCAGACCAATATCTTAGGTACACAGGTGCTTATGGACGCTTGCCGCAAGTACGGCATCCAGCACTATCATCAGGTTTCGACCGATGAGGTTTACGGCGATCTTCCTCTTGACAGACCTGACCTCTTCTTTACTGAGGAGACTCCCATTCATACAAGCAGCCCATACTCATCTTCCAAGGCTGGTGCTGACCTGCTCGTAATGGCATATCACAGGACTTATGGTCTGCCCGTGACAATTTCACGCTGTTCAAATAACTATGGTCCGTATCACTTCCCTGAGAAACTCATTCCGCTTATGATTGCAAACGCGCTTGCGGACAAGCCACTTCCTGTTTACGGCGAGGGACTAAATGTCCGCGACTGGCTCTATGTTGAGGATCACTGCCGCGCTATCGACCTTATTATTCACAAGGGCAAGGTCGGCGAGGTCTACAATGTCGGCGGACACAATGAGATGAAGAACATCGACATCGTTAAGCTCATCTGCAAGGAGCTCGGCAAGCCCGAGAGCCTTATCACTCACGTTGAGGACAGAAAGGGACACGATATGCGTTACGCTATCGACCCGACCAAGATACACAACGAGCTTGGCTGGCTGCCCGAGACAAAGTTCGAGGACGGCATCAAGAAGACTATCAAGTGGTATCTCGAGAACCGCGAGTGGTGGGAGACCATCATTTCAGGCGAGTATCAGAACTACTACGAGAAGATGTACGGCAACCGTGCAGAAGTTTAAATATAATAGCTGACTTCTTCAAAATATGGGATAGGATTGCTTCAATAGCCCTGCCACAGACAAAAAAACAGTGCCGCAATTCGCGGCACTACTCATTATTATTGATATGAATCTTCTTTGGTCAGCAATCGGTTGTTGATTATGGCGAATGCGACACAGCCGGCAAACGCTCCGATAGTATTATGGATAATGTCATCTGACTCAAAAAGCCCTCTTCCGGTGTAGTACTGTGTGAACTCAATGCAGACAGAGAATGCGAAGCCTATCATAGTAGTGAGCGGTATGTTTTTGAACTTTTCGGACAGTATCGGCAGAAGAAATCCGAGCGGGAAGAGCATTATGATATTGCCGCCTATCTGACCTGACCAGTATGAATAGTTTCCGCTTTGGAACATCGAACGTATTTCCCATAGAGGTCTTAACACATGACGCTGCGTTCCTGCTGTTCTGTCGATAATGGTTATATTCAATACGAAGTACAGATAAATGAGCAGCGTTGAAGCGCAGACCGCCTTTATCAAAAGCTCGGAATAGCTGAGTTTTTTCAGCTTATATATATTCTTTGGCATTTTACTCAGCCTCCTGATTTTGTTTTTTATAGTATATCACATTTTATGGAAAAATGCAAGCGAAAAGAACTGTACGATTATAAACTTGGTATCTCAATGCATAATATGCGTAATGAAATATATTTACCGAGGTTTCCAGTATTATCATGTCTGAAACAGTTGACAAATGTCTTTTTTACATATATAATATTGATATGCACTTAGTTTAATAATCGGCTGCACGAATTTTAGATTTTGTGAATTTGTACAAAATAATCTTTTGCTTTTTGTACAGGCTTGACAAAGGGAAACCAGTTGCATTATAATAGTATTAATTGAGATTTATTATAGAAATAGACCGCTGTATTAGTTGTTCATACGGCGGACGAACATGAAAAAAGAAAGTTTCAGAGCGCGTTTTATCGGCGACAGAGAGGGAAACGTTGATGAACAGGTATGCGCGATAGGGTGAAAGTATATTTTGGAGCGTATGTTACGCGCATTATTTAAGAGGTGGAGCTATGAACAAGGTCATTAGTCATGCCAAAAGAACAATGATAATCGGAGCCGGAGTTGCCGGACAAACGCTGATAAGCGAGATCCAGAACGCACAGCAGTCTCCGTATGAAGGGGACAAGCTGGCGGCGAAGTATGACCCAGTCTGTATTATCGATAACGATCCTAAGAAGCTTGATACAGAGATAATGGGAGTCAAAGTCGTTGGTACTTCTTCTGATATTCCCAATGTAGCAAAACAATTATGCATCGAGCAGATAATACTTGCGATTCCTTCTCTCCCGGAGGAACGCCGCAAGCTCATTATCGACCTTTGCAACGAGACTAAGCTTCCTTTGAAGATTATCCCATTCATTGGAACTCTTATTCTCGGCAACGACGTTAGCCTTCTCAGACAGGTCCGCGACATCAAGACCGAGGAGCTTCTCGGCCGCGACCCCGTGACCTTCAACAACGAAAATATCAAGGAATTCGTACACAACAAGGTATGTATGGTAACAGGCGGCGGCGGTTCTATCGGTTCCGAGCTTGTGCGTCAGATAGCCAAGTACGAGCCTAAGCAGGTCATTGTCGTTGATTTTTACGAAAACAACGCCTACGAAATACAGCAGGAGCTTGTTATGGAATACGGCGAGTCCCTGAACCTTGTGACGCTCATTGCTTCAGTTCGCGATTACTTCCGAATGAACCAGATATTCGAGCGTTTCAGACCCGACGTTGTGTTCCACGCGGCAGCTCACAAGCACGTTCCGCTTATGGAAAATTCACCTATGGAAGCTATCAAAAACAACGTAGTTGGTACGTTCAACGTTGCCACTCTTGCGCAGTTCTACAAGGTCAAGAAATTCGTTATGATTTCGACAGATAAGGCGGTCAACCCCACAAATGCTATGGGCGCTTCCAAGCGCTGCTGTGAGATGATAGTTCAGTATCTAGCTCAGCAGAAGGGCAATTGCTGCACAGAATTCGTAGCGACTCGTTTCGGAAACGTTCTCGGCTCTAACGGCTCTGTTATCCCGATATTCAAGAAGCAGATTGAGCAGGGCAAGCCTGTTACGGTAACTCACCCCGACATCATCCGCTACTTTATGACTATCCCGGAGGCTGTAAGCCTTGTAATGGAAGCAGCTGCAATGGCTCACGGCGGCGAGATATTCGTCCTTGATATGGGCAAGCCGGTCAAGATAGTAACTCTTGCTGAGAACCTCATTCGTATGTACGGCAAGGAGCCATATGTGGACGTTCCGATACGCTTCACAGGACTTCGTCCCGGCGAAAAGATTAAGGAAGAGCTCCTTATGATGGAAGAAGGACTGAAAAAGACCTCCAACAAGCTCATCTACATCGGAAAGCAGATCGAGATTGACGAGGACAACTTTATCACAGAATTAAGAGCGCTCCGTGATGCTGCTCTTGAAAACGATGAGGAGACCGCAATCAAGGCTCTTCACAAGATAGTGCCGACCTTCATTACTCCCGAGGAATTCAACAAGTCGGTTCTTCAGAAGGCGTAATATAGAATAAATATCGACCTCCTGCCGTAAAAGCGGCGGGAGGTTTGAATGTAATAACGAATATTTTATAAAAGATACAGGAGAAAAAACTATGTGCGGAATCGTAGGATTTACAGGAACCAAACAGGCAGCGCCTATACTTTTGGACGGATTGTCGAAGCTTGAATACAGAGGCTATGACTCAGCTGGTATCGCTGTTCGTGACGGTGAGAAGGAAGCTGAGGTTATCAAGGAAAAGGGCAAGCTCAAAGTGCTTGCAGACATGACTAATAACGGCAAGGCTGTTCAGGGCACTTGCGGTATTGGTCATACACGCTGGGCTACTCACGGCGAGCCTTCCGCCACAAATGCTCACCCTCACAGCTCTGATGACGGCAATGTTATTGGCGTTCACAACGGTATCATCGAGAACTATCAGGAGCAGCGCGAGAAGCTTATCAAGAAGGGCTACGAGTTCAAGTCGCAAACCGATACGGAGGTAGCCGTTAAGCTCGTTGATTACTACTATAAGAAATACAATCTCGGTCCGACAGACGCTATCGCAAGAGCTATGGTTCGTATCCGCGGTTCGTATGCGCTCTGCGTTATGTTCAAGGACTTTCCCGGCGAAATCTACTGCGCACGCAAGGACAGCCCGATGATAATCGGTATCGCTGACGGCGAGAGCTACGTTGCTTCCGATGTTCCGGCTATTCTGAAATATACCCGTCAGGTTTACTACATCGGCAATATGGAGATTGCAAAGCTCGAAAAGGGCGCCGTTACCTTCTACAACATCGACAGCGAGGTCATCGAGAAGCCTCTTGTTGAAATAAAGTGGGACGCTGAGTCAGCTGAAAAGGGCGGCTACGAGCACTTTATGCTTAAGGAAATTCACGAGCAGCCCAAGGTTATCCGCGACACTATCAATTCCGTTGTTGCGGACGGCAATGTTCACTTCGATTCCGTAAACCTCACAGACGACGAAATGAAGTCTATCGACCAGATCTACATAGTTGCCTGCGGTTCTGCGTACCACGTTGGTATGGATTTGCAGTACGTTATCGAGAGTTTGACTTCCTTACAGGTTCGCGTGGAGCTTGCTTCGGAGTTCCGCTACCGTGATATGTCACTCAGAAAGAACAGTCTCGTTATCGTTATCAGCCAGTCCGGCGAGACCGCAGACACGCTCGCAGCTCTCAGAATGGCTAAGGACGCCGGCGTTAAAACTCTCGGTATCGTGAACGTTGTCGGCTCTTCTATCGCTCGTGAAGCTGATAATGTGTTCTACACGCTTGCCGGTCCTGAGATTTCAGTCGCTACAACTAAGGCTTATAGCTGTCAGCTTGTTGCTGGATACCTGCTCGCACTCCAGTTTGCAAAGGCAAGGGAAGAAATAACCGTGGAGCGTTATGCAGAACTTCTCGCCGAGATAAATACTATCCCTGAAAAGATTGAGAAGATACTCGAAAACAAGGAGCGCCTCCAGTGGTACTCCAACAAGCTCGTCAATATCACAGACTCCTTCTTTATCGGACGCGGTATCGACTATGCTATCGGTATGGAGGGCAGTCTCAAACTCAAGGAGATTAGCTATATCCACTCCGAGGCTTATGCTGCCGGCGAGCTCAAGCACGGTCCTATCAGCCTTATTGAGGACGGCACTATCGTGCTTTCAGTCGTTACTCAGACTAAGCTCGTTGAGAAGACTATCAGTAATATGGTCGAGGTAAAGAGCCGCGGCGCGAAGGTCATGGCGGTAACGACTGCCGGTAACTACTTCCTTGAGGACACAGCTGAGTTCGTTTGCTATGTTCCGCAGATTGAGCCGCTGTTCGCAGGAAGCCTGTCGGTAATACCGCTCCAGCTCATCAGCTACTACGTTTCCGTAGGCAAGGGCTTTGACGTTGACAAGCCGAGAAACCTCGCAAAATCCGTTACGGTTGAATAAAAAGTCAGGGCTCCCATTTGGAGCCCTTGTTCGTTATTTCGGTGGATTAGCGTATGACGCAGAAAATGACTGTCAATACTTGACTTGCCGCGTGCTTTTTGATATACTAAAAATGATGAAAGAACACGAAATAGCCTCTGAGAAACCAAGGAGTGTGTAGGTATGGGAATGTATGTTAATCCGGGCAATGCGGGATTTAAAAAAATCTCTGGATCTAATTATATAGATAAGACTATGTTGATTTCCCTGATTAATGAAAGAATCAATGCAGAGAAGAATCTAATTTGTGTGAGCAGACCTCGCCGATTTGGTAAGTCTTATGCGGCTAAAATGCTTACCGCATATTATGACTGTTCATGTGATTCCCACAGTTTGTTTGATGATAAGAAGATTGCGGCATGCGATTCTTATACAAAACATCTGAATCAATATAATGTAATCAATTTGGATATCACAGGTTTTATATCTTTGGCGCAGCGGAAGGGGATCGCTTTAAGAGAAGTCCCCGATAAGATTGCTGACGCAGTTAAAGAAGAAGTTTTGGCGCTGGATCCTACCCTTTCTGCTGATAAGGATTTAGAAAATACACTTACAAAATATGTTGGTAAGGAAGGAAATAAGAAGTTTATCTTTATTATTGATGAATGGGACGCCATGATCCGTGAAGCTAAAGATGATCCAGAAGCCCAGAAGCGCTATCTTAACCTGCTTAGAGGATGGTTTAAAAACGGCAATTTTACTGATCAGGTTGTGGCTGCTGCATATATGACTGGTATCCTTCCAATAAAAAAGGATGGTTCACAGTCCGCCATTTCCGATTTTAAAGAATATACCATGATAAAGCCTCTGGAATTCGGAGGATATGTTGGCTTTACCGAAGAAGAGGTTATGTCGATCTGCGAAAAGAAAAATGCTGATTTCGATATGATGAAGAAGTGGTATGACGGATATTCTTTCAAGAATGTCGGATCTGTATATAATCCGAATTCTGTTATGAACGCCATAAGCAATGATGATTTCGACTCTTACTGGACAGAAACTTCTGCTGCTGAAGGACTTCTGGAATATATCAGCCAGGACTATAACGGTTTGACAAAGACAATCGCTGAGCTTATCGGCGGCGTTGATGTTAAGGTCAGCACAACAGGTTTCGCAAATGACTTGACCACATTCCGTGGTAAGGATGATGTCCTGACACTTATGATTCACCTCGGTTATCTTGCGTATGATTCTGTAAATGAAACCGTAAGAATCCCTAATGAAGAGATCAAGAAGGAATTTTCAAAAGCTGTAAAACAGGTAAACCACAGGGCTACACTTGATCGTTTGAGAGAAAGCGAGCAGTTGTTCCTTGACACAATAAATGGCAATGAGGAAGCGGTTGCTTCACAGATAGAAAAAATACATCGTGAAGAAACTGCACCGCTGCATTATAATAAGGAAGACAGTCTGCGTAGTGTTATCAAGCTTGCGTACTACTCTTACCGCGATCATTACGTTCAGTTTGAAGAGCTTGCAGCCGGGGAAGGTTTCGCCGATGTGGTCTATCTGCCTAAATATGATTCCGACTATCCGATTCTTGTTATAGAGTTGAAATGGAATAAAAATGTCGAAACTGCGGTCAATCAGATAAAAGACAGGCGTTATCCTGATTCGTTCAAGGGTTGCGGAAAAGACATCATTCTTGTGGGCATCACCTACGATAAAGCAGCTCCCGCCGGCAATCGAAAACACATCTGCAAAATTGAGAAAGTTACAATGGATCGATAACTTAAGATTCTTGATGATAGCAAAAAAATAACCTCGGGGATTTCCCCCGAGGCTGCGTCATATGTAGCGTCACTCCACCAATATTTCCATATTCTTCATGCGGCTTATATCCTGACCGGTATACGCAATCTGCATGAGGGCGTAGGTTACGTCGGAGGCGAGCTTTTCTTCCTCTTCTTTTGTGTGCTTAGGAATACGGCAGGTAATAGTCGCGCCGCTGTAACGGGTACGCAAAACTGCCACAAGCTCGGTTTCGGTCTCGGTTTCGGAAATAATATCGTATTCTGAACGCTCCCACAGCGAGGGGAGCTCTTTCTTTTTAGCCATATCAGCAACTCCTTTCGGGAAATTATATGCGGCACGGCTCGTACCGCTTGACTGTTTTCGAGTTTTGATGTACAATACAATTGAGTTTATATTCGTGTGAGAAAACACAGCGCTGTTTGTTTTCATTGCAATAATACCATGCTTAAAAAGTATAATCAACGAATTTAACCATTTATCCTTTTATACGTGTTTTTGCACAAGTGGAGCAATTTAAATCATTGACATTTATGTAGTTGTCAACATATTTTCAGCATAATTCCGCAGTAGGATAATTGGATAATCGGGAGGCATTTATGGAGTACAAGGACTTTATCGCTAAGCTGTACATAAAAGGCGCATGGCTGACAAAAGCTGAATTTACGAAGCAATTGATTCTGAGCGCTGTAAACGATGATTCGTGCATAACCGAAAAGCGTAAATCCGAGAGCTTGTACAAGGGGTTCAATTGCGGTCAGCCGATCAATGCGGTTGCGTATGATGTGCTCGATGACTTGAAACGACCGGGGATAGTGTCATTTCTTAGTGAATACTTAAACAATAAACCTGATGAGAAATCCGCGAATGTTCAGACTCTCTGCGGCAAGTTCAAAGATGATATTCCGGACATTTCTCCCGAAAACCTTTGCGAGAAAATCGCGGACTTTTTCGTTGACGAGGTGCTGAGTCCGGCTGCAAAGGAATACGAAAAGACTCTCGCAAGCTTTAAGACCGCACCAAGTAAGAAAGCACCTGCTCCGGTTCAGAATTCAGATGAACTAGCAGGGCTAAAGGCTCTTATCAATGAGCTAAATTCGCTTTTTATGGAGTTAGATGAAAAGGGCAGCGTGCTCTATCTTTCGCCTTTTCCGCGCTCTGAGGAAGAGCAAAATGAGAAAGAACAGGAACTTGAAACGCTTAAATCCGACTTCATAAATGAGCACAAGAAGCTGCGCCGTTATTATCTCAGTTTCCCCGAGCTCAAAGAATTATTTGAAGAGATGAGCTCTCTGTCGCGGACATTGACGTTCCGGTATGGTTATAAAAATGACGAGCAGAACCGCACACGAATAGTCTGTGATCATAAGATAGAGGAATACAGAAAATGCGTGGACAAGGCGTGGGCGGCGCTCTCTGAATAATGTTTCAATAGCCCATAGTCTATTGACATACGCGAAATCTGTTTCACACAAGTTGTTTTTCGGCTTTTGAAATATTGCAAATAAAAGTGATACCTTATTGAAAGATTTGAGCCGGTCAAAGCCGGCTCTTTCTTATTTAAGTGTACTTTTCTTCGTACTCTCTGAGACGGCGGTAGAAAGTGTTGGCGCGAAGTCCCATTTCCTTCTGAAACCATATTGCCGTAATAGTGCCTGACTTCCACTGCTCATACAGTTGCCCGAACCTTTCCCAGTCGACGGATATAGGCTGCCGTCCCTTATACTTCCCCTGCGACTTCGCAATAGCAATACCCTCGCGTTGGCGCTGTAATGTCTGTTCACGTTCAAGCTCGGAGAGTGCCGCGAAGATAGACAGCACAAATCGTCCCTGTGGAGTGTTGGTGTCAATGTTCTCCTTACTGCTTACAAGGGTTACGTTCTTGTGCTGGAGCACATCTATAATATTGAGCAGGTCTCGCGTAGAACGTCCAAGCCTGCTTATGCTCTCAATGAACAGAGTATCGCCCTCGCGGACATATTCGAGCATGGCTTTCAGCACAGGACGGTCAGCGTTCTTTCCGGACATCTTCTCAGCGAATACGCGCTCCACCTGATACTGCTTCATCAGCGCTTCCTGACGTGCGGTCTCCTGATGTTCTGTCGATACGCGGATATAGCCAATTTTACCCATTACCAGACTCCTCCGCAGCAGCTTTCGTACAGGTACTCTCCGTCCGTAAACTTTATCTCGCTGACGGCTTGCTTCAAGGTGTCGGCGTCCATCATCAGCTCCTCGACCTCGTCAATCGTGTAGCCGTAGTCCATAAGGAGAATCACATCGTTTTCGTCAATCCCGAAGCAATGCGCCATGTCGATAAGCGTTTGCTCATAGGTGGAATAGTAGTCGTCATAGTCGCCGTACCACCACTTGCACTTTGAAAAGGTCGTATATATCGGAGCAGGCTGGAACTGGGAGCGAGTGATATTTCCGCTGCTGTCGATTTTTATGATGTCTCCCTCGTCAGCTTCAATTTGTTCATACGCGAATTTGTGAAGCCCCACGCGCTTCAAAGCATTCTTCATTATGGACTCCGTACTGGCGTACACGTACAGACCGATATCTGCGAAATGGAGCAGGCATAGTGGATTGCTTCCCTTGACGAAATAAAGTGAGTTGTCAGCATCAAGCAGGCTGAAAGTGAAGCTGCCATGAACCGCCTCCGCCATATACCGCAGCGAATCGAAATCGAGCTTATTCTGCGACTCTATGAGTTGGACGGCTATGTACGAATCGGTCTCGATGTTCGTGTCAGGAAGCTTCTTCTCCTTACGCAACGCGGAGTCATTGTACAGGCAGCCGTTATGCGCCAGACTCCACGAAATATCGGGAGTTTTGCCATAAAACGGGTGGTTGTTAAAGTTGTATTTCTCGTTTCCTTGAGTTGCGAGCCGAGTATGTCCCATGACTGCTCTCGTCCCCTCGGGAGGATTGAAGCGCAGTTTGTGGGCGGCTTTCGGTCGCTTGTAAATGACGCTCTGACCGTCCTTGACGTATGAAATCCCGGAGGCGTCTGTCCCTCTTTCCTCGGCTGAATTAGCCAATGATTGACAGAGCTTCTTGAGAACTCTGTGGGGAGTTATTCCTTGATAATCCAAAAATCCAAACAATGAACACATTTCACTTTTCCTCCTTGTATGTAACGTCGATAAGCGGCGTTTGAGCTTCGTCGATGACTTCTTTGACCACGTCGCCGATCTTGTCCACAAGGACAGTCGCGGCGACGAGAGCGGCTATTTTAAGTATCTCGCCGGTGGGACTTCCCGCGGGCATCGCTTTGATAAAATCTGTTGTTTTCATTACATTTCTACCTCCGATTCAACGTCTTCGTTCACATAAAGTTTGCGTTCTTTTAGGTATATGATGAGCTCCGGCTCAGTGATTGAGCTGACGAATTCCGACCACGACTGCTTCTCGATCCCTTCGTCCGAATAATCAAGAGCAACATCGCATATTTTGTCCACCAGTTCAAGTGCGGCGATGAGCGTGTTGTACTTCAAAGTGCCGCGAAACAGGCGAAATTCAATTGTCGCATAATTTTGCAAGTTGACAGCCGCATATCTTCCGAGATTGCCTTTTTTAGCCTTTTCGAGGATATCCCGACCTGTACGTTCATACCCGTATCGTGCAGCCCAGCGGTTAATGCTATACTCGCTCCTGCGGCTGAATTTCAGCAGTTCGGCCCAATGTTTTTCCACAAAGAACAATATCCTCGAAATGACCAAATCCTGCTCCTCGCGTGTATCGCCGAAGCAGGAGCGGTTCACATGGCAATGAAGACCACAAGTGCTTGTTTGGTGACTGCGGTATCCGAGAGCAATTGCCTTCCGCATTATCTCCTCCCAACAGAATTGCTTGTGGTAATTTAACGACATAGGGAACGAGACGAGCTCTATGCCCTCATCCAGACTACCGTCCGCTTTGCAATAAATGTGCTCCTTGTCGGCATTTGCTATTGCAAGCAAAGTTTCAGCATTGTCGTCGTCTTTACCTGCTCCGTCTATCTCTAACTCGACTCCGAAATATCGGTCGGAATCACCAAAGAATACCGGCTCAGGCTTGTAATTGTATTCATGTATTGAGTGCTGGATATCGTGATAGCAGTCACTGCAATACGGCTCGTCGTTTTCCCAGTAAACTGCATCATCGTGGACGAGACAATTGCATTCACAGCATCTACGATAGTAATTTTCTGCGCAGTGTTCACATAATGTTGTGCACTCATCACTTACGCTCTCGCTTTCAAAAATAAGCTCGGAGCAGGAGTCGCATCTGACAGTGTGCCTTTCTACACAGTCCATGCACACGACCTCGCCCTGCACCTCTTCATAGTCCTCATTTTCTCCTATCAATGCGCCGCAATGGCTGCAATACAGCGCATTTCCGTTATTCTTTTCTTCCATTTTTGACCTCCGTTCAGACATAAAAATACCGCTCCCGAGGGGAGCGGCGTAAGTTTTAAATTAGTACTCGCTGCTGAGCAGCATTGTTGAATGTGTGCCGTCGTCGATTATGTAGATTTTCTCGGAAATTGGACTATCCGACGGCAGCAGATACTCCATACGGTATTCGGGCATCTCGCTGCGGTGTGTGATGCTTTGAAGGCACCCGACCTGCTTTAAGTCGAATATCTGCAAGTGATCCCGCGGCTCGGGCAGTCCGTCTACGCACGACCATAGGAACAGCTGCAATTCCAATGGTATGGAACTGTCAACTCCGCAGGTGAGGTATCGGTCATTCTGAAACATGGCTCATTCTCCTTTCGTAATATAATGGCGACAAAAGCTCTTGTCACTGAAATAATATATATACCGAAAGGAAGAATAATCGGAAACGGCTGTAAATGGAGAAAAAATTCAATTGAAAATGAATAATAATTATTATTCATAATAATTATATATATTTTCAAAATTGAAATAATCGGAAATTGTTTTAACTGTTAAAATATGCATATTTCATCGGTGTGCGTACGCCTGAAATATGCAATATTTTATTTTCACGACACACTATTATATGTATAACTCTTGACTTTTTGCCTATACTATGTTAAAATTAATACGAAAGCGAGGGATAGTTATGCTCAAAAGAAAAATGTACAGCAAGCTTCTTGAGTGGAAAAACAGTAAAAATTATGAATGTCTCTTGATAAAAGGTGCAAGACAGGTCGGAAAGACATATCTTGTCCGGCAGTTCGGCGCTAATGAATATGAGAGCTTCATTGAGATAAACTTTTATATGCAAAATGATCTGAAAATCATTTTTGAGGGAGAGCTTTCCTCTGAGGAGATATATAAAAGGATCACGGCAAATATTCCGGGAGTTAAGCTGATACCCGGAAAAACGCTTTTGTTTCTTGATGAGATACAGAAGTGTGCCAACGCAATAACTGCTCTCAAATTTTTAGCGCAGGACGAACGCTTTGACGTGATCGCGTCTGGTTCGCTGCTTGGACTTGCTTACGGTCAGGATGCCGATAAGGAGGTCACGGAGGTGGATTCTATCCCTGTCGGCTACGAAAAGCCTCTTATGATGTATTCTCTTGATTTTGAAGAGTTTCTCTGGGCGTATGGCTACGACAGCGACACTATCGAATACCTTCGCAGTTTCTATGAATCAAGAGAAAAAATACCTTCTGAGGTAAACGAAAAATACGATGCACTGCTCAGAGAGTATCTTGTGGTCGGAGGAATGCCGGAAGTCGTTGCAGATTTTATGGAGAATAAGGACTTTGGCAGAGTGCAGGAAATACAGGAAAAGATACTCACTTCATACGCTGATGATATATCTCAGCACGCTAAAGGGGCAGAAAAGGTCAAAGTCAGAAAATGCTACGACAGTATTCCGCGGCAGCTTGCAAGAGAGAATAAGAAATTCAAATACTCAGAGGTCGAAAGCAAGGCAACTGCACGTAAATTCGGGGACAGCGTACAATGGCTGCATGATGCGAATATGGCGTATATCTGCTGCAATACCAGTATGCCTATCCTTCCACTGAAAGCGTATGAAAAGGACAATGAGTTCAAGCTGTATATCAATGACACCGGACTGCTAATGGCTATGTACGGCTTTGCAACTAAGCAAGCTCTTCTGAATGGCAAGCTCAGAGGTCCTGCAAAGGGCGGTATTTATGAAAATTTTGCAGCTGAAACTCTTATAAAAAACGGCTACACGCTTCATTACTACAAGCCCGATGACAACTCCGAGCTTGAATTTGTCATTGAAAAAGACGGCGATGTCGCTCCAATTGAGGTCAAAGCTGGCAATACCGCAACAAAATCCTTGAACAGATTCATTGAAGAATTTGAGCCTTCTGTTGCGTATAAGCTGATCAGCGGTAATATAGGACAGAGCGAGAATAAGCTGACGCTTCCGCATTATCTGGCTATGTTCATATAACATCATTATTTACAAAATAAAATATTCTTAACTGCCACCGTCTGATATAATCCCCTTAGAGTAGACACACGAAAAAACAAAAAGTGCGAAAACTCTAAGGGGGTATTTTATGTCACGAAGGAAATTAACAGATGAAGAACGCATTGCAGCTGTACAAGATGTTCTTAAT
>Ga0256404_1001668_pt1 | contig 52357 bp, 46 predicted proteins | sample RumenRJG_01DNA_FD_185990 | JGI IMG/M metagenome (GOLD analysis project Ga0256404, IMG submission 185990) | Bovine rumen microbial communities from Lethbridge, Alberta, Canada - RJG_01 | ecosystem: Host-associated > Mammals > Digestive system > Stomach > Rumen | place: Canada: Alberta | collected...
TTGTGGTGGTCTGTCAGCGCTTCGGGTGGCTTGCGCCGCCCCTGACAACCTGAACCGTTGTGGTGGTCTGTCAGCGCTTCGGGTGGCTTGCGCCGCCCCTGACACAATTATTTTACATGTTATTTAATTGTTTACAATTTATTCCAGCAAAAGAAAAGGGCCGTCAGATTGACGGCCCGGGAAAAAAATTACACCCGATAATTCTTGAATGGCAGCCGTGTTGCCTTGCTTCGGATCCTGATTAGGGCACTGTGCACGCTGTTACGACTCACGCCCAGTGCCTTGCCCGTTGCTTTTTCTCCATAGCCGCGCAACCTGTACCGAAGAATTTTTTCTTCCTTCTCTGTCAATTTCAGACTTTCGATTATGGTATCGATTGTGTCAGCGTCGCCCCGGTCTGACGCAATTGCGTCTGTCAGTGCGGTATCATCGACTCCATCATAAACGGTTGACATACGTCTATAAATAACAAAGTCTTCAGAAAATTCTGTCAGTCCATCATCACTGTCATCAAAATCGGAATATTGATATTCGATGTACTGGTGACGGTTTGCAGCGTCAACCCGAACGGCACGATTGTCTTGAATGTACCGCCGTGCGGCTCTGTACATCTCACGAACGCCGCACGTTTCTGATTCGGTCGGTTTGCATATGTCCGGGTCGTCATACCACACCCGGCGGCCGACTCTGCTAATCAGATATGGCGTTTTCAGGTCGCCGTTGTGAAGCTCGACTTCTGACAGTCCGGTCACGAATGCGGCGTGTACTAAATCCATCCCGTCCCCGATTCTATCAGAAACTTTCTTTTCGCTTGTCACACTGCCTGACAACATGCTCAAACTAGCGGCAATTGATTGCTTAATTTGCCGGATTTTGTCAGTATATCCAACAAATTGAAGCTTATTGCAGACGCTGTATGAGCAAGCGACTGCAAGGTCGTACAATGGAGTTGTATAATCTCCATCGTTCTGATAATTTGTTTTGATTGTCTCGATTAAACAATCAAAACTTGTCATTTTTTCAGACATTTTTTGTCTCCCTTCTTTTTCGTGCGGCACTTCTTGCCAATATCAAATATACACCCTATGGTCTATGAAATGTTGCACAAATTTAACGTCGTGTTTTGTGCATAACTTCCAAATAGTTAACATATTCAATACATGTGTAAAGATTGCAGGTTCTGCTATTGTGCAATGTAGCCTTTTTGTGGTACTTAAAACGGTCGTTTTTTGTGCAATTATTCCAAAGGAATTAAGTTATCCACATAGGTTCGAAAGTTATCCACATTTATAGGTGAGTTATCCACATAGTTATCCACATATGATTTTAATTCATACTAAACAGGTCGGAATTGTATACATTGATAGTATTGTACTGCTCCAACTTGTACATGTACAACTTTTAATTTTAATCCATACTTTACAGATATGATATGTTTTTCTATGTTAAGATTCTACACATCATCACATAGCCCCATGGTTATGAGACTTCAGAACCGTCACTTTCGAACATTTATTCGAAGTTGTTTCATCTCCCATGTCCCATCTCCAAAATTAACCATCTCTCATCCTTCCCTCAATTAAGTACAGATTCCAATAAAATAATAGGATAGTACCACCTTTTTAATTCATTCATTACAAATTGTTTGGTTAATGACTTATTGTTAGATATCATTATTATGGGTTTAGACCGTCATTTTTACCACTTATAAATAATATTTTATTGTGTATTGACATCAAATATACACGATGATATAATGGCATCAAGTCAAATATACACGATATTTAATTCATTGGAATTGGTAATCGATTCATTGTTATTTACATACGATTTTTTCTTTTTCTTAGAAAATATTATGTATTACTTCTTTTTAAGAGATCGAATCGGTTTATTCCCATAATATGGTACTTTTCAACGACGAAAAATCAATTCTACAACCTAAGGGGTCATAAACGGTAGAAAAACCACATTCATTTCTGGAGGTGATATCGGTGAAATTGAGGTAGCTATCAACACAATGGGTTCTAAGCAGAGACAGTCATGAAGTAATGACAGTACCAAATTAGACCCCCGCGCAGACTGAAAACATGTGTGAACAAGTGAATCAAGGGGAGATCATACCAACAACAGAGACTTTTCCTATTGGAATAAGACTTACAACAAAGCTTTAACTATCAAGGAGGCAAGATAAATAATGATCCATGTATGTGACTCAATCATGGGAAGTGGAAAAACAATGGCAGCCATCAACTATATGAACACACACCCGAACAACAAGTTCATATATATAACTCCATACCTCGACGAAGCTGAAAGAATTAGAAATGGATGTAAGAACCTCCACTTCGTAGAACCGAATAGATGGTCTAGTGGAGCCTGTCACAGTAAGATAAAACACACCGCACAACTTATCAAAGAGGGAAGGAACATCACTTCTACCCATCAGGCATTTAAATATTACACTCCAGATATGCTGGAAGATATCAGAAACAAGAACTACAGCCTTATCATAGATGAGAGCCTCGAAATACTGAGTGAGTATGACATTTCAGATGATGATTTAAACATCGCAGTAGGAGCAGGATATGTCATAAAAGATGGGGATACCTATTCACCTACGAATAAGCCATACAAACGTGGAGCGTTCAGTGAGTTCTTCAGATTGCTTCGAGGAAGAAGGCTTGTAAGGTTAGAAGGAACCAATACAGAACCGCAAGCTAACGGGAACGAGGGAGGTCTCTTCTACTATTGGATACTCTCTCCATCGTTCATAGAATCATTTAAAGAGGTATATATCCTTACATACATGTTCGAAAGTCAGTCCGTTCATCACTTGCTTGCGATGAACAGTCTCCAATATGAAAGGATTGGTGTAGAGAAAACATCAGACGGTAAGTTCTCTTTTGGAGAATATCCGGGCTATGTACCTGAGTACGCAAAACATATGAAGGACATGGTACATATCTTGGAGATTCCAAAACTGAATGCCATTGGAGGAGGAAAATATTCGCTATCGGTTAACTCAATGAAGAACTATCCCGAAGACGTAGACAGGCTCAGGAAGAATATTATGAATGTCGTTCAGAACATTTGGAGGGGTGTCCAATCGACAGAGAAGATGTGGAGCTGCTACGCCGGGTTCAAGAGCGATCTCTCTGGAAAAGGGTATACAAGATCGTTCCTTCCATTCAACGCCAGAGCGAAGAACGAGTTTAAGAACAGGAAATATCTGATCTATGCCGTTAACATCTTTATGAGAACCAATGAAAAGATATTCTACCAGAAGCATGGGATCGAGGTAAACGAAGACATGTACGCTCTCTCAACCATGGTTCAGTGGATCTGGAGATCGGCTATCCGTGACGGAGATGAGATTTACATCTATATTCCAAGTAAGAGAATGAGAACTCTCCTCATCAACTGGATGGAGTCGCTCAGCGACGATGAAGAGAAAATCTACATCGAACCTACATACTATGAAGATACATACGGGAGAGATTGGAGAAAGAAGCTTACCGAGGTACTTGATGAAGATACCGATTTTGATGATTGATAGGATGGTTCAATGAAAGCGATACTAATAACGTTGATTGTGTTCTTCCTGATTTCTATCTGGAAAGACTAATCAATACTACTATTTACGAAGGGAACTAACATATGAAGTTAAGAAATTGTTCAGGCTGCATCTGGCATGATAGATGCCATGGACGCAGGGTCTGCGACGATTTCTTTCCGGTAGATGAAGATGTCAGAAGGGAGCTTGAGGATATGGATATTATGAATAGAACCGCTCGCGAACTAGATGAATACAGAATCTGTTGGAGAGAATATGTAGACGATTGGGATTAAATTGAAAAGTCTAATATACACTACTGCTACAGTGCTTCTATTTTGCTCTATAATACATTTTCTATTGGAATATGAACAAGTTATCACAGAAACGTCTAGAAACGCTATATGAGGCGAATACGAGCTCACAGAGGCATTGTAGCATATAAAGTCTAATATACACGGAATGGAGATGGTTTTATAGATAATAAGGTATGCCAACGCTATGTATATAAGATACACAGCGAGCGGCTTAGAAAATCGGGATGGAAGCTTGTGCTTCCAATAGATGAGGCGAGGCGAAACGAAGAAGTAATTGCTCTTGCGGACAGCCAGGTTCTCAGGTGGATCGATGAGCTGAATGGAATAACTGATGCGGACTACAAAGCTTCCAACATAAGAAGTCAGATCCGATCAATCAAGAAGGAACCTGAAAGTCCGGAGAATCGAAAGAAGATCAAGGAGCTGTACAAACAGCTCGACAGCCTACAGTACAAACCAGACTACATGTGTCTCATAATCGACAAGGAAAAGGACTACTGGCGGGCATGTAAAGGGTTTTCCATCAATGGAATTAAATACAAGCGGCTTCTCGGAACGAACGGAGGCATTAAGAACAGCACGATCGTATTTGTAAGCGACAGACTCCATGACGAATTGGAAAGAAGAATTGAAAACGGGAGGGACACATCGAAGCCATTTGTAACCGCAAAGCTTGAAGCGTATCGGGCACTTGCCTGTAGCTTCTCATCTCCTGTCTCATGGCCTCACGGAATACTTGTCGTACCAGACTGCGAGACGAAGTTCAAGGATAACGTTGTGTACCTTTCAGACGAGAATGGCGGAGAACCCGTGATGGAAACCAAAGACAATGAAGACATCACGATAGACGCTTCAGATGGATTCGGGTTGATGCTCCCCTCTCTTGCCGACAGGTGGAGCGATGAACTTGGACTTGATTATCTGATGAGCGGGTGTAACACAAGGGCTTCATTTGAAAAGGGCATGGTGTTCACGTTCGACTTCATCGATTTCGCTGATAAGGTTGCTGGAGGAAAGTATACCATAAGGGACGCCTGGGGAAATGATATTGACATCAGGAATGTCGAGTTGATCCTCACGACATCGATGCTTAAGCTGTGGGATTCTTACAGCAGCATTGATGATTACATAGAAAAATGCAAGGCGAACAAGTATACATTTGGAGTCCCGAAGGTTTGTCCAAAAGAATTGGAAAATGAACGGTCACTGAACTACCAGTTCATACAGAGCTACGACCTCTCGGATGCAGACATTGAGGAGCTTATCAAGCCGACGATGGATGAGATAAAGGAAGTCCTCGGAGGAGACTGGAGAAAGACAATTCTGTTCCTTAGAGGTTCCGGGTTAAACGAGAAGAACGTCATCTCTTCTGAGGACGATGTAGCAAAGGCAATCATGATTGACAGGCACATGCTCAACGATACATATGTCCGCAACATGATTTACCAGAACATCAAGAACAGAATTGACGAAGCCAAGATCGGGGTTCTGAAAGTTCATGGGAACTACTCGATTGCAAGCGGTGATCCATATGCGCTGTGCCAGAGCATTTTTGGATTGGAAGTAACAGGGCTTTTAAAACGTGGCGAGATATACAACAGATATTGGTCGGCAAGAGGTGCCGACAAGCTTGTATGTTTCAGGGCGCCTATGACAACACATGAGAATATCAGAGCTGTTCACCCGGCAAATCGTGATGATGTGAACTACTGGTTCAGATATATGAAGACCTGCACGGTGTTCAACGCTTGGGGAACTGAAATGAATTCACTCAATGGCATGGATTTCGATGGCGACTTGGTGATGCTAACGGATAATCCAGTACTCGTCCGCAGACACAAGCCAATGCCAGCATTGATGTGTATTCAGAGAAAAGCAGCGAAGCGAATATCGATTGAGAATGACTTCATCGAATCGAATATCGCAAGCTTTGGTAACGATATTGGAAGAACGACGAACTGGATCACTTCTATGTTCGAAGTCAGATCTGCATTCAGTCCGGAAAGCAAGGAATATAAGGAGCTAACGTATCGGATACGGTGCGGACAGCTGTATCAGCAAAATGCGATTATTGATTAGTCGCCTTACACAGTAATGTGTATGTAAAACACGGTGAACCTGCAAATACAGGGTGTGCTTCGTAAGAAGTGCTAACAGGGAAAAACTAAGTGCCAAACGCATAAGCCGACTCTGTGCCGAGCCAACGTGGTGACATATTGGAGGGTTAAACGACTAGGACAAACGATCTCCAAGAGATCATGAAGTCCGTACATCATTGGTGAAACTCCGATGGTGGAAGTACCGTGCCCCTACTTTTTGTAGGGTGAAGATATAGTCTACTCCCCTAATAAATATCGGGAAACCGAGGGTATCAAGGAGATAAAGCAAAAGGGATTATCTGCAATCCGATGCCAAAGTCTTGGTATGACAGACATGTGGTAAACAAGTTCGACGATGATTCCAAGAAAGATTTCTATCGAAGCATCGTCGCCGACAAGAAACCATACTTTATGAGATACATCTATCCATCTCTCATGAAGCAATACAACACATACATAAGCAATACGAATAGAAACGCTCTCAGGGAATTTCAGGTGACGGTTCCGGAAATGATGTCCGCTCCGTACGAATCGCTCACAGACAGGCAGCGTGAGTTTCTGAGATATTACGGTTATCGTATGCCAGTAGGACTCAACAACTGTGTGATGAACAGAATATGCAGAAGGTTCGAAGAAGAATTCGATGGGATCATCAAGAAGAGCAAACCGGAGATGCAGTTCGACTACACGATCTTAAAGAGCGGCGTAGAGTACTCGATGTCCAGATACTACTCTATCCGAAAGCTGTACGAGGATTATAACAGGCAGCTCCGCAATCTTGCGATCTTTTCCAAGTACGAGCGCGTAGATGGAACGGATCTGAAAATTGAGATTGACCAACTCAACTACGAATTCAGGAAGGAATGTACAAAGGTGTGTCCGAACGAGGAGACGCTGTGTGACATTATCTTAGACTTGTGTTACTCGAAGAGTTCTACGAAGAAGTTTGCGTGGGAAATGTGCGGAAAGACGATCATTCATAATCTATTGGAGCGGAACTCTCATAAGATATCGTTTCCAGAGTTGAGTGAATCCGGAGACATATACTACTGCGGGAAAGCATTTTCGGAACACGAGATCGAGATGCCCGATGATAGTAATTAATACATACTTATCATATATGATATATATGTTTTAAACCTTAACGGAAGGCAATAATTAATTCCTACTAAATAAGTATGTTTTGTATGATTTAAATGTAGATAGTGGTATGATACATCGCATAGATATATATCGATGTGATGTCTGACGGCGGTTAGTGATCAATACATACTTAATAAGTATGCTTTGTATGATTTGAAAGGAACCCGTCCAACACGGGAAAAGGTATTTAATGAACAATATTATATTAAACGAGACAGAATATGCCAAGAAAAGTATAGAGACAAACGATCTTGGAGACAGTCCATTCGTAACACTCAAGTGTGTTGCGAGGTACTACATGGACTGCGGGTATAACAAGCGAGCGACAAGGAGTATGCTTGACGGCTTTGTAATCAAGTGTGGAGAGGCTCCGGTTGCTTCTGTATCAAGGATGATCGACAACGCAATATCTCTTGCAATGAAATACAAAGCCGTGAACGTCCAGGAGATCGTGATAACGGACAACGAGCTGAAGAGAATTGATGAGATTAAAAGCAAGCAGGTTCGGAGGCTTGCGTTCACTCTCCTGTGTCTCTCTAAGTATTGGAACATTGTAAAGGAAAGCGATGACTACTGGGTAAACAGTAAGGATAAGGATATCATGGCGATGGCTAACATCAATACATCGCTGAAGAGACAGGAGGCTCTGTATTACGAACTTAATAAGCTTGGAATGGTAAGGTTCTCCAAACAGGTAGACAACACAAACGTTCAGGTTTTGTATGCGGATGAGGGCAACCCGGCACTTATAATCGATGACTTCAGGAATCTTGGCTATCAGTACATGATGTATCAGGGAGAGCCATACTTTAAATGTGAGAACTGCGGGATCGTAACGAAGCTTTTAGACCCGAACAACAGGCGGCGACAGAAGTATTGCAAGGACTGCGCCATCAAGATTGCGGTACAGCAAAGGGTAGATTACGTAATGAGAAAAACAGCGACTCGAAAAAACGAAAATTAAAACCTACGAAAAGTGCCATATTATGGGCATTTTCGTAGGAATGATGGGTTGTATATATGGTAGGGAGGATACGACCTAACTCCCTGCAAATATCGAATCTCCTTTCCTAGGGTCGGGAGTTGCGTAAGAGCAGCTCCCGGCTTTGCTGTAATAAGAGGAAGGGTTGATTCATCTGGTGGACGCTTCTACAGCGCCAAGGTATATGAAATATATCCCTTACTGGGCATAAGAAATCTAACTTGCCAGTAATTTGCCAAGAAGGGTAAACACAACCGTTAACCCTTGAAAATTGGGAAGATTTAACTTGCCGGCAACTTGCTAAGGCGTGCAAACACAACCGTAAACCCTTGTAAATCAAGGAAGATTTAACTTGCCGGTAACTTGCAGAATAGGAATTACCATGGATATTGATAAGATCATACAAAAACTGAATAGCCGATTTATCGCTCCTCTGCCGGAGTTTTATAACCGCCGGATCATCTTCTGGTATGACGAAGACAATGAATTTGGGGATAAGTTAGCTGATATTTTGATTCCTGACCAGAGTCGATAAGAATAGCAATTACCTGGTTCATTGCCCGGTATCGTATGAGAAATAAGAAATAGACATTCCTCTTCTGCTGGAATCGTCTACCGATCATTCCGACATTGGAGGAACGAAAATATATGGACCTGAACAAAAAGGATAACGAAACAGATTTTCAATACCATAGGCGGATTGTCTATGGAAAACTGGTTGACAAAACCTTAAGCGACTATGATTACTCGGAACTTGCTAAATATGCATACGGCAAGGAATATAGCCCGGACGTTGCGAGAAGGATGTTCTATGGAAGCGAACGTACTCTCGAGCTTATTGATAATGAGCATCTGCTGCAAACAGACGCCGACGCTCTGTCTGATATTGATAAGCGGATGATTGAGCTTAAAAAGGAAAAACAGAAGTTGATCGATCAAAGAAGCGCTTTCAACAAAATAGTGCGCGAACGATCGAGGGAGGAAGAGTTAAATGAGATTCTTACTGATTCTGTTAGGAATGGGAACCTTCCACGGCTCAATTACGAGATGTGTCATATCGATTCTTGCGATAATACTCTTCTTGTTTCTCTTAACGACATCCACTATGGACTAACAGTTAATAATGCGTGGACTACGTACAATCCGGACGTATGCATGAAGATGATGTGCAAATATCTGGACAGAATTGTGTCTATCGCAGAACTTCATCATAGTGACAAGTGCATCGTATACAACTGCGGAGATAGCATTTCTGGAAATATTCATCTTACAATTCAAGTCTCCAATAGAGAAAACGTAGTTGAACAAGTCAAGGGAGTATCTGAGTTAATCTCTGAGTTTTTAGCAGAGCTTAGCAAGCACTTCAACAGTGTCGAATATGTAAGCGTGGCAGGGAACCATTCAAGGATCGCAAACAAAGATAACGCCCCATACGATGAGAGGCTTGATGACTTAATCGAATGGTATCTCAAGGCAAGGCTTAGCGACTTCGACAATATCAAGATAAACACAGATTCACGAGTGGACGCTACTATGTTCGCCATTAACGTATATGGAAAAGAATACGTCGGTGTTCACGGTGATTGGGATGGAACACCTACGAGCATAGCTGCTCTTCAAGCGATGCTTCAATGTCCAATATATGCCGTGCTGTCAGGTCATAAGCACCACAATATGAGGGACGAAGTACAAGGTGTCAAGAACATCATGGCAGGTAGTTTTGTTGGGGTTGATGATTTTTGTATTCAAAGACGTATATACGGGCGACCAGAACAAATGGTTATGGTATGTACATCTTCTGGGATAGTTTGCTCATACGACGTTGAACTGTAATCACCTGAATAAAAGGAGAAATAACATGAGTGGAAAAGATTTAATTGTCAATTTGCACGATGGTGGATGTGACGGATGGACAATCGGAAAAGACTTTGAAAATTACAAGGTCACGAGGAACGCACTTGTTTTGATGAACCAAGACGGCGCTTGGATTGCATGGTACAACCTTGATGATGTTCAGAAATGGCATATCGAATAAAAGGAGAACACGATTATGGATAATAAGAAACTTACCACTGAAGACATTTCCGAGTTTGTTGAGGCGTTCAATACGCTTTTCGATCTTCTCAAGGACATTGACCACACCGATGACAATGACGACGGGTGCGACTGCAACAATTGTGATTGCGATGACTGCGACGATTGTGATAATAACGACAACGACGACGATGGCGAGGCCGTATATCGTCTGACAGAAAAAGCGATCATGATGCTCGTGCTCAAGGATTTTGGAATCGACGTATCTCTTGAGAAAGCAGACAAGATTTACAAAGCGCTGGTAAACGATCTCGACAAAGCGGGATATATCAAGTACGTTCCAGGCGAAAAAGACGATTAACTCTTACCGCCGTGGCATTTGCAACGGCTTTTGCAATTATGAACGATTATTCATATGAACGTTCATTCATATGTATAACATTGATTGGAGGTGGCGCAATGGGACGAAAGACAAAAATGAATAACATTACTTCTCCAGAGCTCCTTGCGCAGGTCAATCCACTCAACAAGGGTATCTTAAAAGACTATATAGAATATCTGGAGTCAATGGACAGAAGCGAAACAACGATCGCGGCATACAAGTCTGACATTGAGATCGCATGGGTCTGGTGTCTCCAGTACAACGATAATAAGTTCTTTGTCGATTGGACAAAGAGAAATATCGTTAAGTATCAGAATTGGCTTCTCAACGAGAATGAGAACAGTCCTGCGAGGGTGCGACGCTTGAAGGCTTCACTCTCCAGCCTGTCAAACTATATTGAAAATGTATGCGACGATGATTATCCGGGCTTCCGTAATATCGTAAAAAAGATCGAGAGTCCTATTGTGCAGCCAGTGCGTGAAAAGACTGTGCTCACCGATAATCAGCTCCACTCTCTTTTGGACAAGCTTACCGTAAGAGGAAGTTATGACAAGGCGTGTTTAATCGCTCTTGCTGCTTTTTCTGGGAGAAGAAAATCTGAGCTTGTCAGATTTAAGGTAAGCGATTTCTCAGATGATAACCTTGTGTGTGGCGGAAGCCTGTACAAGACTGGAAAAATCAAGACAAAGGGCAGAGGCAAAATGGGTAAGCAGCTTGAGTGTTTTTGTCTCGCCAAGCAATTTAAACCGTACCTCGACAGGTGGCTTGAATATAGAGAAGAGAACAACATCGAGAGTGAATGGCTGTTTCCAGAAAAAGGCAATCCGAGTGAACATTTGAGTCCGTCGACACTAAACAGTTGGGCGGCAACATGTTCAAGACTAATCAATGTGCCGTTATACCTGCACAGCTTAAGGCACTACTGCGTAAGTAAGTTCAAACGGGCCGGTATTCCGGATACGGTGATTCAGCAGTACATCGGATGGTCTGACATTTCTATGGTTCCGATCTACTCAGATATCGATGCTGACGAACAGCTCGGTATGTATTTTGGAGCAGATGGCCTTAAAACTCCAGAGAAGAAGTCTCTCGACGAGCTGTGATATTTTTGGATAAAAGGGGAATTATATGAACAAGTTTGAATTTATCAGAGTAGTCACTGATACTCTGAGAGCTAATGATGTGAGGAAGCCAGTCTCTATCCCGAAGCAGACTTTTTATATTTCAGATGATGAGGGAAACGCCAGATCGTTTTCGGTAAAGAAAAAGGATAAGAATATCCTATTCACGATTGAAGATGTGAAGGCAATTGTCAATGCGTGCATCGAAGTCATCGAGGACTGTCTTAAGAGGGGCGAGTCGATATCATTTAGTAGCTTCGGAACACTTGGGCTCAAATACCGCAAGCCAAGGCAAGTTAAACCTTTCAACTCAGAGGATAAGGTCGATGTGTCAGGCAGGTTTATCCCTAAGTTTTCCTTCGGAAAAGATCTCAGGCTTTGCGCGAAACTATATGAGATGTCACTGGAAGATAGGATCAATAATGTCAACATCGACGATGAAGACGATGATGCGTATGATGCGTATGATGATCCCGACGGGGCAGAGTTAAACGGTGATGTTCAGGATGGTGCGGAACTGACTGGCGGTTCTGGAGGTGGTTCGGTTGACGAATAATATAGTCGTCTCTTCGGATCGCGCTGTCTGTTCTAGATGCGGCGCATCTTATTCAGGACTCAAAGAGGCGTTTCCGGTAAGCTATGCCCCACAGTACAAAGGGCTTGGACACATTCCGATATGTCGCAAGTGCATAAACCATATGTATAATGAGTATTTTGCGCAGTGCCGTAACAATAAAAGCGCCGTGCGGCAGATGTGCAGAAAGCTCGATCTCTATTGGAATGAAGATATTTTCAACAATGTAATGCTAAGGTCTACATCTAACACCGTAATGCTTCGATACATTCAGAAGACAGCGACCGTTACATACGCTGGAAAATGTTACGACGATACACTTATTGAAGAAGAGACGTTGTGGGACTTCCCTGATACGGAAAAACCGAAAGTCGAAGAGCCAGTAAAAGAAGAGCCAATTGATGTTGAGGAACACGACGAAGAAGACATCGATATTCCACAGGAAGTTATTGATTTCTGGGGAGCTGGTTTCTCCAAAAAGATGTACAAAGAGCTTGAACAGAGACGAGAATACTATATGTCGCAGCTTCCAAAAGATGAAGTGCTAGATATTGGTTCTGAGGTCCTTATCAGGCAGCTATGTAACCTTGAGGTTAGCATTGCACATGATAGTGCGGCAGGCAAGTCAATTGAGAAAAGCGTTAATGCACTTAATACTCTTCTTGGAAGCCTTAACCTCAAGCCAGCGCAGAAGAAAAATGACACCGAGGAACAGGAGCTCTCTTCTACCCCACTTGGCGTGTGGCTGTACAGATATGAGAATAAACGCCCACTTCCAGATGTCAACGAGAACCTTAAGGACAAGAACCATATAAAGAAATACATCTTTACATGGATGGGACATCTCGGCCATATGCTTGGAATAAAAGGCGCTTATACGAAGCTGTATGACGAAGAGATCAGCAGGCTGAAGGTAGAACGCCCGGAGTTTGCCGACGAAGATGACGAGGATCTTCTCATTGATTCGTACTCTGAGCCAGATACAGATACTGGGCAGGAGGACGGTGATTCTTCGTGAACAGATACCAATCAGTGATGGAAGGTGCTGCAATCTGGGGAAGCTACTACAGGGAGAACCCGGATGAGTTTGTTGAAGATTATTTACACATAAAGTTGAAGCTGTTCCAGCGCATCCTGTTAATAATGATGTTCTGGAGCAGAGTGTTTGTACTCGTAGCATGTCGTGGTATCGGTAAAACATATATGAGCGCCGTTTACTGCGTCGCAAGGTGCGTTTTGTTCCCGGGTAGCAAGGTATGTATTGCATCTGGTACGAGAGGACAGGCTTAACAACATAGGTCTCTTATGCGGTGACGCATTCGATTAAACCCGTTGAATTGCTGGAAACACCATAAGGTATATAAACCACAACGTAGTCATGAAATAGAGTCAAGCGTGATGGTTAAAAATTATATACTGGTCAATCAGCAGCTAAGACCCGAAAAGGGTAAAGTTCAACGACTATCTCGTAAGAGAGTAGGGTTTCGGTATGTGTATATCGAGATTCGAAGCGGCGGGCTCTGCCATTTTGGGCAGATGAAGATATAGTCTTATTACGAAATAAATAGATTAACGTCCTCGAAAAGATAATGCTTGAGTTGTGTCCTGCTTCTCCTGAGCTGAGAGCGGAGATAGACGAAAAGCAAACAAAAGTAAACGGAACAAACGCCCAGATTGTTTTTAAGAACACGAGTGTTATAAAAGTTGTAACTGCCTCAGACAGCAGCCGTGGTAACAGGTGTAACGTCCTGCTGCTCGATGAGTACAGACTTATCTCTAAAGATACAATTGATACGGTTCTTAGGAAGTTTCTTACGCTTCGTCGTATGCCTAGATATTCAGAGCTTACGGACGAAGAACGCAAACGCGAATACGCGAAGGAAAAGAACCTAACGATGTATCTAAGCTCCGCATACTTCAAGGATCATTGGTCTTATATAAAATGTGTCGACACATTTAAGGCAATGATGGATGACAAACGAAGACAATTCGTATGCGGGTTCCCTTATCAATTATCAATTGAAGAAGGATTACTTGATCCAGAGACTGTTGCAGATGAAATGAGCGAGGCTGATTTCAGTGACATTAAATGGTCAATGGAGATGTGTGCAGAATTTTACGGTTCTGTGGATGGAGCGTTCTATGACTATGATTCAATAGCCAAGAACCGACATATCAAGTATCCGATGTTGCCTGATAGACTGGCTAGCAAACTCGGGAACAGTCCTCTCGTAAGAATAAGGCCGAAGCTGCCTGGGGAGATAAGGATACTGTCAGCCGATATTGCACTGATGTCAAGTAGCAAGAATAACAACGATGCTACGGCGATATTGGTTAATCTTTTAACACCTACTAAATCCGGAAGATATGTCAGTAATATTGTTTACCCAGAATCATATGAAGGTCTTAGAACTGACAACCAAGCTCTTATAATTCGTAAACTCTTTGACGAGTACGAGTGCGATTATATCGTACTTGATACTAATGGTATGAAAATGCCCACTCATATAGTGATCTATGAGAATGCAGTGCGGAAAATGCGGGAAAGCTTAATGTGCTATAAATACGCCAACCCGAGCTGAAGGTTCAGAGTAACGTCTGAACCATGTGCAACGCATAGGTGATGAAACTCTCCGGAGAATATAACTCACCCACGAGGCCGCACTATCTAGACACGCTAGATAAAAAGGTATGCTGAACTTACAGGAAACTGTAAGATTTGTAGGATAAAAAGCCTATGAGATAACATTTTGATTGGTCTTGGAGTTTATGATGCGCTTGCTCAAGATATTGTAGACGCTGATACAGGCGAGATTTATCCCGCTATATCTTGTTGCAACAATCAGGAGATGGCATCCAGATGTTCTTCGATGGATGCTGAAAAGGTAATTTGGTCTATAAAAGCTAATGCACAGTTTAACTCTGACTGCGCTTATCTACTTAGAGAAGGCTTCAAGAACGGACGTATCCGGCTGCTTTGTAACGAATACGACGGCGAGGAGCTTCTCGGCGAGATTAAAGGGTTCTCTTCTCTCAATCCCCCAGAAAAAGCACAACTGCTTCTGCCATATATCAATACTACTCTTCTCATTGATGAGATTACCAAACTTCAATATGAAGAAAACGGTGGGAAGGTAAAGATATACGAACGCTCTGGAATGAGAAAGGATAGATACTCAAGTCTTGCTTACAACTATTACGTGGCGATACAGCTTGAAAGCAAAATGAGAAGACGACAAGTGAACGAATCTAGTGTTGACAGTATGTTCGCTATTCGTCCTCCAAAATACAATAGAAAGGTGGTGAGCATGTCTAGTGGAAGAAACAAATACCCGAGTTGGGTCTGATATCAGTATCGACGATTGCATAAGGATCCCTAATAAGTTCGCCTACATTAACAAACTTATCTCAAGAGACCTTAACAATTATACGAATGCTCCTACCTTTACCAAGTACTCCAAAGATGACATCCAAAAGTACCTCGGAGATCCGTACAGATATGAGAAGGAGCTAAGGAAGGCCGTTGTCTATATTTATGGAGCGAGCAGCCATTTCAGAAGACTTATCCAGTACTTCGTTGGACTGTCTGACTTTGCGTACATAGTCGAGCCATATAGGATCGACCCAAAGAAAGCAAATGAAAAGACAATCAACAATAACTACAGGAAAGTTTTGAATATGCTTTCTTCTATGAATATAAAGACACAGTTTCCTAATATTCTGACTGTATGTCTTCGTGAAGATACATACTATGGGACTGCATGGATATCTCAGGATAGCATTACTATACAGCAGCTTCCAAGCGATTACTGTGCAATATCGGTAATAGAAAACAACGTTCCTAACGTAACGTTTGATTTCTCGTACTTCGACTCACATAAGAATCTTCTCGAGTACTACCCGAAAGAATTCAGTGTCAAATATAACCAATACAAAAACGGAAGATCGAAGAGGTGGATCGAACTCGATTCTCCAAACTCATTTGCGGTTAAGTGTAATCGAGATATTCTCGACTACTCTCTCCCACCGTTTGCTGGAGTATTGCGAGACATATACGACATTGAAGATTATCGCGGAATGAAAGCGACCAAAACCGCGCTTGAGAACTACGCTATGCTTTGGATGAAGCTCCCGCTTGATAAGAACGGCGAATGGGGCATTGACCTCAATAAAGCTAAACAGTTCTGGGAAAATCTTGACGACGTACTTCCGGAAGAGATTGGCTCCGTACTCTCTCCAATGGAAATCAACAAGATAGGTTTCGAGAAGTCTAATACGAAAGACACTGACACTGTTACTGAAGCAGAGAGACATATGTTCTCTGCTGCTGGCGTGTCGTCTCTTCTATTTGATAATGATAAGGCAAGCTCGAACGCCCTGCTGCTATCTATCAAAGCCGACCAAGCGGTGACATACGGAATCGTTAAAGGTATTCAAGACGCGGTTAATAGAATTATTCAGGCGCAGACATTTGGAAAGAACTTTTGTGTGAACTTCCTTGACGTTAGCCAGTACAACCGCAAGGAAGTCGGAGATGCTTATCTGAAGGCCGCAACATATGGCTTCCCGACAATCAGTGCATATCTTGCTTCTCAGGGTATCGGTCAGGCGGAGCTTGATTCAATGAGCTTCCTTGAGAGTGATGTGCTTGGGCTTCAGGATATGTTCAAGCCTGTGAAGAGTTCTACCCAGATGAGTAGCGAAGACATTGAGAGTAATGCTGCCACAGATGAAGGCGGAGCTCCTAAGAAAGACATCGGAGAAGTTTCAGACAAACGGGAAATTAACGAGGAGCTTGAGTAACTTGGGGGTGCTTCAATGGGAAAATTTATATACGTGTTTGACGCCCGGGACAGAGACGCCCTCATTAAGCTTGGATACGAACTGATGGTCTCGGACGACAAAAAGAACATGTTTATATTCAAGAACAGCGATGTTCTGAAGTTTAATAAATCAGATATTGCTGCTGTTGAATCTGACATCTTGGTGTTTTGACAACCCCGCACATTTGTGCGGGTATTTTAATATTTTGGAGGTTAGCATGAACAAACTGTTCAATCTGACATATGCATCATCGCTAACCGATATCTGTGAAATCAACTCTTCGTTCGACAGTGGTGTACTAAGGATTTGTTATACGGGTAAGAACAGGAATAACTCTTCAATTTCAAAAGAAGTTATGACGAATGCTATTCCTACCATATATAACTGCCCTGTCGTATGTAATTACGATCCTGAGACCAACGAACTCGGTGGACATGATATGGCGATCACAAAAGACGACGATGGAAATCTCCATCTGATGAATGTCACATATCCTGTTGGGCTTATTCCAGAAAGTGCAAAGGTCTGGTTCGAAGATTACGAAGAAGAAGATGGAACAGTACATGAGTATCTCTACGCTGAAGTCCTGCTGTGGAAAAGACAAGAGGCGTACAAAAAGATTAAGGAAGACGGAATAACCTCTCATTCAATGGAGATCAATGTCAAAGATGGTCATAAGGAAGACGGCGTGTTTGTTATCGACGGTTTTGAGTTCAACGCATTCTGCCTTATTTCGGAAACGCCATGTTTCGAGTCGTCTGCGTTGGAAATGTTCTCTATGAATGAACTTAAGTCTAAGATATCTGAGATGATGCAGGACTACAAGGATACATTTAATTTGGTCAGCTCCTCTAACGAGGATGACAATATACAACTTAAAAAATCTTCGGAAGGAGGACAAAATATTTTGGACGAGAAGAAAGAGCTAGCCGCTAAGTACGGCATTGATATCAATTCGCTCGACTTTTCTCTTGATGATTTTTCTATCGAAGAGCTGAAAGAAAAGTTTGAAGCTATTAAGAATAGCGACAATAACGATTCTAATACACAGTCTGCTGAGAAGTTTGCGCTTAACAGCAACACTGTCGAAGAGCTTAGAAGAAGTCTCATGAGCGAAAAGTACGTGACGGAGCGGGGCAATGGCGAGATGCCTCGTTACTTGTATTGCGATTGCGACGCAAGCGTCCCTGAAGTTTATGCCTGGGACTGCGCCGATGGTCTTCTCTATGGTTTCCCATTCACTGTTAATGGGGACGCTGTAGCGATTGATTTCAGCTGCAAGACTCGCAAGAAATTTACGATTGTTGACTTCAATGATGGTGATATTCAAGAGTCTCCGGTTAAGGAGGTATTCTCCATTGTCGACGAGAGTATGAAGAACTACGCAGACATCGAGGCAAAATACAGCAATGCTACTGAAAAGATAGAAGCCATGGAGACCGAGCTTGATGAACTTAAGAAATTCAAGAAGGATGCAGTCGATGCTAAAGAGGCTGAGAAGCGTAACGAGGTATTTTCTAAGTTCAGCAATCTTGACGGCATCGATGAGTACGAGAAACTCAAGGATGACTGCATGAAGTTTGATCTCGCTACTCTTGAAGAGAAGTGCTACGCAATTCTTGGAAAGAAGGCTTCGATGCTCAAATTCTCTAAGGATGATGTCAAGCCCAGATACAAGGCTCCGGACACCGACTTTGGGGATGAAGAAAGCAACGATGACGATAAGCCATATGGCGGTATCGTTGAGAAGTACGCAAAGAAAAATCACAGATAATAGGAGGAATAAATTATGGCGGAAAAGCACGCTGTTGTAAGAACGGATCTTATGTCTGGAACCGACGACAGATCCAGACTTGTGTCCATCAAGTATCTTGGCGCTGATGGAAAGACACCTACTGCAATTGATAACGGTAACATCCTCAAGGTCGGAGATCTTGTCGAGGGTGAGCGCGAAGTTTATGTTGGCGCAGCTCCGGAAGCTTCTACTGCGCTGAAAGATATTGTACTTGTCGCTTCTCCGGAAGTTCTGTATGACGAGCACAAGAAGAACCTTGATGATTTTGTAAACGAGGCTGGTACGATCTGCCGTGGATATCGTCTGCATCAGCATGATGGTTTCTCTGTCACCGCTGGTGCTCTTGACGGCGAACCTGCTGTCGGCAAGACCGTTAATATTGATGCTGGAACAAAGATGAAGGTTGGCGGAACTGGTACTAAGATTGGCACCATTAAGGAAGTCGCAACTGCCGGACGCTACACCTATTACTACATCGTAATTGATTAATCATAAAGCGAGGAGGCTATTAATATGGCAGAGATGAATGATATTGTAAGACTCGCCGTTGATGCTTATAAGGGAAGCGTCGAGAAGTATTCTGTACAGCAGTCCGAGGACACTGTCAGACAGGCTCTCATTGAAGCGAACAACGGTAAGACATATCTTGATTACAGAGATATTCGTGATGGGAAGTGCCCGCAGCTCTTTTCTCTGGTGGAGACCATTCTGAGCAACACTGTTCAGGAGGGGCTTTCCGCAGATATGGCGTTTAACAGCCTTGTTGACTATAGAAACGTTGCAGAGGGAGACTCCCCGCTCTTCGAGGTTGAGGACAACACACTGTTCGTTGTCTCCGATGCTGCAAACGGTACTCAGGGTGTGCGGAGACAGAGACTGTTTGATGTCCCGCAGACACGTATTCCGACCACTGTGAAGATGGTTAGGGTCTATGAGGAGCTTAGCAGAGTTCTCTCCGGAGCCGTTGATTTTAACAAGATGATTACTAAGGTTTCTGCTTCCTTCGAGCAGAAGCTGCTCAATGACATCTACAGCGCATGGGTTGGAGCAACCGCAGCTCAGCTTGGTGGTGCTACATTCTTCCCGACTGCTGGTGCATACAACGAGGATGCACTGCTCGACCTTATCGCTCATGTCGAGGCATCCGCTGGTGGAAAGACCGCGACGATTACAGGAACCAAGAAGGCTCTCCGTAATCTTAAGGAAAGCATCGTGAGTGACTCCGCAAAGGATGAGCTTCACTCTCTCGGATACTATGGAAAGTTCTACGGCACTCCGTGTGTTGCTGTCCCGCAGAGACATAAGGTCGGTACGACTGAGTTCATCCTTGACGACAACATGATTACTGTTGTTGCTGGTGATCAGAAGCCGATCAAGGTCGTTCGTGAGGGCAATCCGCTGATGATTATGGGTGATCCTACTAAGAACGCAGACCTTACTCAGGAATACCTGTATGCTGAGAAGTGGGGTGTCGGTGTCGTTCTCGCTGGCTCTAATGCTGGTGTAGGAAGATACGAGATTGCCTAATAAAGTCTAATTTACACATACGGATAAAAGGAGAATTTCATGGCTAATACAACTACAAAGAGAACAGCTAGAACGAAGTCCTCTTCTGCTTCGGGGCAGGCGAATACGTCTGCTCCGGCAGTCAAGAGCGCTCCGGTAGAGATGGTCGCTAAAGACGTCGATCCTTCTATGTACGTTACGGTTCGTAACGGATTCCAGGGAAGGTTAGTCTATCAGAGCCGTAAGACTGGAGAGCTGTTCATCTGGGATAACTTTGGAGACGAGCAGGATATGGAGCTGCGTGAACTCAAGAACGCAAAGAACTCCTACAAGAAGTTTTTCATTAATAACTGGTTCATGTTCGATGAAGACTGGATTGTTGACTATCTCGGCGTCCGTCAGTTCTATAAGAATGCTGTCTCTGTCGAAGACTTCGATAAGATTTTTAAGCAGAAGCCTGATGAGCTCAAAAAGACTATCTCTGAAATGTCTGATGGACAGAAGCAGTCGGTTGCTTATAGAGCGAAGACACTTATTTCTAACGGTGAGATTGATTCGCTCTCCGTGGTTTCTGCGCTCGAAGAACTGCTTGGTACTGAGCTTATCGAGAGATAAGGAGGCGCAACGTGGGCATTTCGTATGACGCTATAGAAGGTGCTTTCCTTTCTAAAATTACTGAGTTTGAGTTCTTGAAAATGTCCGAAAAAGACAGAGGAGAGATCGTCGATGGCTATCTGAAACGTGCGATTACTGAGTTTAAACCAGTTTGTACATACGATTTGTCCAAGTGCGACGATGAGACCAGAGAGTTCACTGATGATTTTGATCCCAAAGATGTCGATGAGATCATCGAAATTGTTTCGGAGGGCATGGTAAAGCAGTGGCTCAAACCATATCTCTATAGGCAGGAAATTCTTGAGAACGTTCTTAACACTCGTGATTATACCACCTACTCTCCTGCCGAGCTTCTATTGCGTGTCGGGAACGCATATAAGGAAGCGAAAAGTGACTATACCCAGATGGTTCGTGAGTATAGCTACAATCATGGGAACCTGAGTGAGCTGCATCTATGACCGAGACCAGAACAGGGGATCAGGTTTCTCCAGAAATGTTGCACAACTATTTCGGAGGACTCGTAAATCGTTTCTTTAAGATTCTCCCGATACGAGAAGAAGGCGAGGACACACTTCCATTATATATGGAAAGCCTTCAACACGAAATTCTTGGATGCAAAGAAATTATCAACGAACTAAACAACGATGCGAATATTGTTTCGCTCGTATCGATTCTTCAGTTTATGATCGATAACCCAGAGTGCCCTGTTCCAGATGTCAAGCGTGAAGTATTTCGGGCAATAAACATATGTAATCATATGAAAGCGAAGTACGGAAAGGCGGTGTGATATGGGACTATGGGACTCCTACAAAGACAGGATCGACGCACACGGAGGCAGTAAGTACGAAGCTTCGCGGATACGTGAGCTTAGAGGGATTACGAACAGGCTTCCAGACAATCTGTCATACACATCGATAGAACTGTATCCGCAAGATTACGGGTACAACATAGAAGATGAAGAATCAGCTTCGCATATGGTGAACCAGAATGTTGCGATTATCAATTCTGATAACCTTGATGAGAAGACAATAATCTCAATGCCGACTGAAGACATTCGTCTTGGGTCGTTAATTCATTGGATGGATAATTATTGGCTTGTAGTCGAAAGAGACGCAAATACGACCGTGTATACGAGAGCAAAGCTGAAGCAGTGTAATCATCTGCTAAAGTGGATTACGTATGAAAAGCAGATCATTGAGCAATGGTGTGTCGTCAGCGATGGAACGAAGTACATGAGCGGTGAGCAGGAAGATAGGAACTTCGTTATCACCAGACCTGATACTCGTTTGCAGCTTAAGATCGCTAGAAACAAATACACGTTAGCATTCAACAGAGAGAGCCGTTTTCTTATTGATGATGACGATTCGCCACACAAGCTTGCTTATCTCCTTACGAAACCCTTTAAAAAGGGAAAGACTTTCGGTAACGAGGGTGTATTTACACTCCTTGTGCAGGAGGTAACTGGTACAGAGGACGATAATCATGAGCTTGGAATTGCTGACTACTATAAGTATTTTCCAAAAGACCTGCCAGATGTCGGTGACGGTTCTGGTAGCGGTAGCTCAGGAAAGAAGGTGTGGCTGTAATGCAATTGCAAGACTTTTTTGACTACAAAAACAAACTGATGGAAGACATCTTGACGGAAAAAGAGATCGTTTCGCTTATTAATGAGGAAGTAGACCCCAAGAATGCGGCATCTCTGGCATACTCTCAGGTCTTCCCATATGAATACATACCTCAGACGGTACAGGAAGGATATACCTTTGTTTGCTTCGACGTAGATATATCGAGTGCCGTTGGTAAAACATTCTACATACCCACGATATATGTCTGGGTGTTTTCACATAGAAGCAGGTTACGTTTACCAAAGGGTGGTGTTAGACCTGACAAGCTGTGTTCCGAGATTTGCAAGAAAATAAACGGAAGCAGATTCTACGGTATCGGAGAACTAAGGTTAACTTCGGCTAAGAGGTTCGCTCCGATTACCGACTATCAAGGTAAGCTGCTTACGTTTAATACAAGGGAATTCAGCAAAGTGTTCGATGGCAAGAGGCAGATTCCATCAAATAGGAAGGCTGGCGTATGAGCGTTTTAAACTTCCTATATAAAAAGGAATACAGCATCAACGACAAGATTAAAGTGATGATTCCGACTGTTGGGGAAATACTCAATGACGAAGAGAACTACTATAATCTTGTAAATATTCTGACTGCTATGCCAATTGATCTGATGCTTCCACTCTATGAGGCTGGAATAGATTTTACGACCGTAGACTCGTATGACATATTTCTAATAATGTCTAAAGCTATCCAGCAGGCGGACACTCATCTCATTTTCGGTAATCTTGATTTATCTAAATTCCAGTTCACTACGAACCCACAGAACGGAAATCCAATATTAATAGATAGAGAAAATGAAATCATCATAGACCGTGCGATACACGAGAAAGTGGCAGCGACTCTTAGAAAAATACACCACATTGAGCAAAACAACAAAAGACCTGCGAATGAAGAAGCAAAGAAATATCTTATTGAGCGAGCCAAGATAAAGGCACGAAGGAATAAAAATCGTGCGCAAGAGTCACAACTTGAGCCGCTGATAGTTGCCATGGTAAATACTGGGGAATTTAAGTACAACTTTGAAGAAACTCTTGGTCTGTCAATCTACCAATTCGGAGAAAGTGTACGACAGATAATTCACAAAGACAACTACGAACATAGGATGTTTGGAATTTATTCGGGTTCTATAGACCCAAAGGGTATTAATGAAGAAGACCTTAATTGGTTGATCCACAAATAAGGAGGAAAAAATACATGAGAGTTGATGATATTGCTATCTCTTCCGTCGACAAAATCTCTCTGTTTGACATCACTACTGGGGAGTATCTGTTTGACCTTGACGAACTTACTGGCGCGACAATCGAGCAGGCTGAGGACACTGCTGATGTCAAGGGTAAAAACGGGAGAAAGATTACCACGCTGAAGCGTAACAAGACGATTACCATCAGTGGAACGAACGGTATGGTTTCTGGCGGTATGCTCGAGCAGCAGACTGGTGGTAAGTTCGAGTCCAAAACCACCGAGGTTATGTGGTCTGATTATCTTACAGTCTCTGGGAATGCGGCAGTCACGACATACAAGGCTGTCGGCACGACTGGCGCTGAGATCGAGGAACTGTATGTTAAGAACGCAGACGGTGTGCTTGGCAAAGAACTGACTCAGGACGCAACCGCTGCCGCTGGAAAGTTTGCTTACGCTCCGGCTACCAAGAAGATCACGTTTAATGAAGGCGAGCTCGCAGACGGTACTGAGATTGTTGTTTACTACAAGAGAAGGATTCAGGCAAACGTTCTTGAGAATCTGAGTTCTTCTTATTCCAAGAAGTGCCGTGGATATATCGATATCACTGGCGAAGACAAGTGCGGAAATCTCTATCGTGTACAGATCTATGTTCCGAAGATGGATTTCTCCGGTGAGTTCTCGCTTGAGATTGGTGACAACCAGACAACCCATGGCTTCAAGGCTGAGGCTCTTGCTGGCGCTTGCGGTGCAGGCGGAAAGCTTTGGGATTACACGATCTTCGGCGCAAACGAGGCTGACGCTATTTGAACTGGTTTTGCCCGAATCGCGACCCCAGACGGTAAGCATCTTAAGGGTCTTGACTGTGCTGATCTAATAGCTAGCCTGGTCAAAAAAATTCGATTGTGTAACCGTCTAGTGATTAATAAGTGCGATTATGGGCACGGCCCTACAATAGGTGGGGCATGGACGAGGACACAGATGGCTTGTGGATTGGTTCGGCGGGGAAGCTTCCCCGCCGACATTTGATTTCAGGAGAATTATTTTTATGGCAAAGGGTTTTCGCAAGTGTAAAGTTTGCGGGAAGGAATATGAATACTGTTGGACAGAACGTCCTAACGCGGTGTTCAGATGGCAGGATGTAGCGTGTTGTGAGGAGCACGGAGCTATCTACCTTAAGCGGGTTATGGATGCCCGTTCGGAGAAGCCTAGCGACACAAAAGCAGATGTACAAAAAGCTTCCGTAAAAGCTACGGTTAGTAAAGCAAAGACTGCGAAGAAGCCTGCGCCCCGCTCTACTACTAAAAATACGGTAACGGATAAGCCCGTCGCCGAGGATTGATTAAAGCTGTGTCTCTTATTGAGGCGCAGCTTTCTTTTCAGCGAGGTAACGTTTTGGAACGATCAAAATATAACGTTGATAAGGATACTGAGAAAAGAACGTACAACGGGATAGTGTTCGATTCAGTATTGGAAATGCGGTATTACCGAGACATTATTCTTCCCGGAGTGGAAAGCGGTAATGTGAAGAAATATGAACTGCAAAAGAAATATGTCCTGATAGACGGTTTTCAACGCAATGGCAAGCGTGTGCTTCCAATTACATATGTTGCTGATTTTTATGTCGAATATGCCGATGGACATATTCAAGTCGTCGACATCAAAGGAATGCCAGATACTACGGCGAAGCTTAAACGCAAACTGTTCTGGTATGTGTACCCAGATATTGATTACGTATGGATTACTTATGTAAAGAAATACGGCGGATGGGGACTTTATGACGACTTTGCGAAAAGACGCAGGGATGAAAAACGAGAAAACAAACTCAACAAAACACGGATTTGAGGGGGATTAATATGCAAGACACAACTAAAACATCATATGACGAGATTCTCAGTGTGGTTGACGCAATACACACAAATGAACACAGTGTCGAGTGGCACGGCGTGACTCTCAATATTAAAAATACATTGACATTTGCAGAGATGCTCGCATTCTCCAATGAGGTTGTGAGCACATGCTTCATCGACAAAACAGCTGAGTACGTCCCGGAGGTTAAAGACTTTGCCGTAAGATGTGCAATCTTGGAATACTACGGTAACATCGAACTCCCCGACGACGCTTCCGAAAGGTATCAGATGGTCTATTGCTCTGACATTGTACAGGAAATTACAAAGTATGTAAACGGCGAACAGCTCGAGCCGCTACTTAAATCTATTGACAAGAAGATCGCTCATGTCGCTCAGAACAATATCGAGGCGTTCAACAAACAGATGTCCGAAGCGGTCTCCAAACTCACTGAGGTTGAGGACAGCCTCTCTTCTATCTTCGGGGGGATTGATCAAGATACTATCACTGGACTCGCTTCCACAATTGTGAACGGTAATTTCGATATTGAAAAGCTAGTGGATGTTGCTGCAAAAGCCGCCGATAAAGATAACTCAGGACACGATAAGGTAGTCAATATCCCGGAGAAGGGAAACAGCGATGGCTAACATAGGATACAAGCTCAATACCGAATCTATTCTGGGCAAAGTAAACAAGTTTTTGGGATCGTCGGCTGGCAAAGGAAAGATAAATGAGTCTGTCAAACTTATCATGTCGGGTAGTCTTCCACATTCTGGAAAAGGTTCCGTGCATACCCCGGAGGAGGCTGCTGAAAAATTGTGCTCGTGCCTAAGAAACGCCGCAAACAGCAGCGGATTAAGCGCAGGACAGGCGGAGGCAGTCTCTGGGTGGGAATATGGAAGCCCCGTAGATTTAGGCAACGGAACATGGGCGATCACAGTATCTCCGGGTGGCGCTACGGAGAGAGAGTCCTTAGTTCCAGAGAAATATGGAGGCGTAGATATTTACAGTCTTTTAGACAAGGGTGTTGACCATACAATGAAACAGGTGTGGGGAGAATGGCACGGCAACTATACCGGAAGCAGAACGGTCATCCCCGGAAGCCACTTTATAGATCAAGGGATAAGAGACTTCGAGGGAAATTACGGAACTGAATATGGAGTTATCTCAATAGTACGAAGTTGAGATCATCAGGGTTGGTGTTTCACCAATCCTTTTTTAATGCCAAAAGGACGGTGAAACATAAACATGGCTAATGATATTACTCTTACAGTCGGTGCGGAACCACAAATAGATGCCAGCACATTTATTGGTCAGATCCAAGATAAGTTGAAAACAGCGGATTCGGATTCCGTGAAGGTCGACGTCGAAATCGACCCGAAATCATTAACGAAAATAAAGAAACAGATAGAGACCATCAAGAATGACTTGAAGTCTGTGGGCAAGTCTGTGGACGGTAAGATAGACCTTTCGGTAAAACCTGGAAACGGTTATGACCAGGTACAAAAGGCTATAAAGAGCGCCATAGCAAATGAAAAGGCTCTCGCAAAGGCGAGAGTCGAAGCATCGAAAGCCTACAGAAATGCTAGCGCAATGCAGTCTAAGATCTCTGATCAGGAACGGGCGCTGACTAAAAGCGGTTACTCAAATAGCAATATTTCGAACGAGTTAAAGAATCTTCACGACCAAGTAAAGGCTGCCGGAGATGCGTTTGCAACGAATGGGAATGTGTCAGAGTTTAAGGCAAGTATTGATGGTATCGGTGTTCAGCTCGATGCCACTACTACAAAGCTTAAAGATTTTGTTGTTGCTCAGAATGAAGCGGCATCGAAAGCGACAGCTAGCGCAGAAGCCATAAAGAAAGCACAAGACGATGCTTCGAGGGTTCGCGAAGAAGCAAGCAAAATGCAGTCGAAGATCTCGGATCAGGAACGAGTGCTATCCGGAAAGGGAATTACTAATACTGGGATTTCGAGCGAGCTTGAGGCTCATCGCAGGCAAGTCGAAGCACTTGAGCAGGCTTACTCTAACAACCATGATTTTGATGCATTTCGGAATGGTCTCAGAGATGTAGGGACACAACTCGATGCCACTACAACGAAGGTAAAAGATGCGATCGCAGCTCAGAATGCCGAGGCAAAGGATGCTGCGAGGTTAGCTAAACAGTCTGCTCTCGATAAGTCAGAAGAGGCTGCCACATTTCGGACATATGAATCTGCCGTTCGTCAGGGGACGATTGCTATCCAGAAGTATACCGCCGCTAAATCGAGCATGAAGTCAAAAGACGATTATGCCAACATTAGCTCGTCGGTCAGTAACCTTAAATCTCTCAAACAGCAGTACGACGCTGGTAAGATTTCGTTCTCGGAATTTAGCGATGCGGTAAAGAAATCTTCTGGTTCTATCAAGGACAGTATCTCCAATATTAAAATCAATGGAGATGCCGGAAAGTCTATCGGGGATCAGCTTAAGAGTGTCGCTGGCAGGCTTACTCAATGGCTTAGTGTAGGCCGGATGATGATGACCGCTGTCAATGGCGTTAAAAAGATGGTGTCCGCGTCTATCGATCTTGAGAGTGCAATGGCGCAGATCAAGATCGTAACTGGCGCAAGTGATGCCCAGATGACAAAGTTCTTCAGCAATGCATCAGAGCAGGCAAAAGATCTCGGCAAAAACATCACCGATGTATCGAAATCTATCGAAACGTTTTCGCGTCTTGGTTACAAGCTTAACGACTCGACTGAACTTTCAAAGTATGCAAATATACTGTCCAACGTTGCAAACACGGATGTAAAATCAGCTACGACTGGTCTTACGGCTATCATGAAGGGATACGACCTTCAGGTGTCCGATGCTGAACATGTATCTGATGTCCTTACAGAAGTTGGTCAGAAGTATGCAATCTCCGCAGAGGAGTTAATGAATGCCTTTGAACGAGGTGGTGCCGCTCTTCATGCTTCTGGAACAAGTTTTGAAGAATCAGCCGCACTGTTTGCTGCTGCAAACGCATCTATACAGAATGCAGATGCAGTTGGTACTGCTATGAAGACCGTCTCGGCAAGAATGCGTGGGGCAACCACAGAGCTTCAGGAAATGGGCGAGTCTTCAGAAGACTGTGCAAAGGGACTCTCGAAATACCGTAGCGAGATTAAGGCTCTTACGAATGTCAACGGAACTGGCGGAGTCGACATCATGGCGAATGCCGCCAAGGGTGAATACAAATCCATTTACCAGATGTTCGGTGAGATTAGCAACGTCTGGGGAGATCTTTCGGATACAACCAGATCACGAATCGCTGAGATTCTTGGTGGCACGAGACAGCTCTCTGTCATCTCCAGTATTATTGGAAATTGGAAGGACGCCACAGGTGCATATGCTGATGCCATGAACTCCGCTGGAGCAGCGACGAAGGCTAACGAGATATATATGGACACCACCAAGGCAAAGCTTGGTGCATTGAGCGCTCAGTTCCAAGAGTTTTCAGCCAACCTGATTAGCAGTAAGCTCACCGGAGGAGTCGTTGATCTTGGAAGTGGTCTTCTTGGACTTGTATCAGCGCTTACTAAGCTTAGTGGAAAGGTCGGAGTCATACCCACACTTGCAGCTGGTTTGGGTGCGCTTAAAGGATTCAAGGATCTTAAAAACATCGGTGCTCTTTCTGCAACAAAGGGAAGTACATTACAATGGTTGTCTGGAATATTTCAGAAGAGTAACGGATTAACATTAAGCGAAGATTATAATAACAAAGAGAGTTTAGATATAAGCAGTCTCCAAAACTTCCAGGCGGCGATATCATCCGGGGTTTTGAAGGGCGATGCGTTCGATAGCACAATGTCGAAGGCCTCAAAGACTGCAAAAGATTTTGCGACGAATATTAAAGGGACAAGTGTTAACATCGGAGAGTTTGTAAACAACTCAAGGATGTCTGAAATATCGCTGGTCGCACAGAACAAATCTTTAGCTAACGTCAGGACACTTTTGAATGAGTATAACCAGCAAGCTAGAAATTGTGGCGTAAGTCAATCAGATTTCGTACAATCAATAGCAAGCTCTAACTCTTCGCTTGGGAACTACTTGTCTAGTCTCAATGGGGCGGAAGCTACGATGGGCGGTTACATATCGTCACTATTCCGTGCGAAGGCGGCAACAATTGGTCTACAGGTCGCAAGCGTTGCTCTTAAAACAGCACTTTCATTCGGTATTGCCCTTGCCATACAAGGGGTCATTATAGGAATATCTCACCTTGTTAATAAAGCGAAGGAAGCTAGACAGGCAAGTATCGAAGCAGGTACAGCTGCTGTTGAGCATGGCAACAATATATATAATTTATCTAATGCTTATCTCACGCAAGCCAACTCCGCAGATACTTCTGCATCGGCTACCGAAGCTCTTGCGGATGCTCAGTCAAGTGTAATATCTGCACTCGGTGAGACCGGGAAAAGCGTTGATGATCTTACTGGAAAATACGGCAGTCTTAGTAACGCGATAGCTTCGCTAACGCACCAACAGCTCTCGACAGATATCTCAAAAGCTGTAAACGCAACTAAGGATGCCATGGCAAACGCCACGGAGGGTTTCAGATCATTCAGCGGGACGCAGATCAATTCCACTGGAACGGCACAGGACAAATCCGGGAACAAAGTAAGGGAAGCCGACATCTATAAGTGGCTTGGTAATAAGGGTTATAGCGTTGACATATCAGACTTTGGTTCAGGAGAATGGGGAAGCGCCGGAAAGTTAAATCTTCCGAATTCTGACACATCGTTGTGGGCTTGGGACAGTGACATGTCCTGGGATAAAATGTACCAGAATTACACATATCTCCAGAATGCAATGAACGACATTCGTGAGACATGGGGTACAGACAGCAAGTTATATAAGCAGGTCAGCGATGCGTATCAACGATACGCTTCAAAGGTTGAACCAGTCGTAGAGAAGATTAACGCTCAAAATGACCTTGTCGCTAAGGACATCGTCAATCAGGCTATTGCCTCAAATGATGTCCCGAAGAACATCCAAGACTTTGTTGCATTAAGGGGAAAAATGATCGATACCCTTGAAGCAAGCGCCGATTTTGATACTTCGGCTGGGGCAACCGCTTCTGGGGTAATTGATGCGCTTCTCAGTAAGGATGATTCTTATAAAGTACTTGAGGCGCAACTCCTTCAGCAGAAGGAAAAAATTTCGTCTTTAAAGAGCCAGAAAGATTCGCTGTATAAATCTCTTACCGGAAACGACAGAACGAACGGCAAAAATGTAAACAAAGACCTTTCTGACCGAATCGACAAGATGTCCGCTGGCGATGTTGAAATTGCCATTAACCTTGTTGCAAAGGCTAAATATTCTTCGCTTGGAGATCTACAAGAAGCTGTCAGGAAGTATAAGAGCGATGCAAAGAAAGCCGCTAAAGACGAAGCTGACAAAGACAAAGACGAAACAAAGATAAGCTTCAGAGGGCTGCTTGCCGAGAAAGACGATGGGGAGACCAAATCGTTCTCGACCAAAGTCGACGAGTACAAGTCAAAACTTAGCGAACTCAAGGACGCCAGAGATAAAATAAAGAACAGCGAGTTCAAGCAGGATGATTTTGCATCGCTCATCAAGGACTTCCCAAAACTCGCTACCGAGTCTATTAACGATTCTGCCGGACTCACCGGAGCAATCGAGAAACAGATTGAGGCACTTGTCGGGCATGAGCAGGTAGTAAATGAGGATGGCGAGGTCACTCAGAAGGCGACTGGACTTCAGAAGCTATTTGCCGATGAACTTGGCAGGATGGACACCGCCGAAAGCGTTAGCCAGCTTTTGGCTTATAGGAATGCACTCCTAGGGCTCGTAGAAGACGATCCATTCACAAAGGCGAAGGAAGATTCTCAAAGCTTTATTGACGGGCTCTCCAAAGTAAAAGATGCTTTGTCAAAGCAGCAAGGCGGAGTGTCAATATCTCCTGCTGACTTTAATTCTAATGAACTAGCGGACTACCGCAGTGCATTGGAACGGGTCAATGGTTCGATGCAGCTTAACGCGGAGAAGGTACGTGAAATTGCGAAGGCGAAAGCTGATGAACAGATTGCTACCAACAATGCCAATAAAGCTCTTGCACAAACAAAGTACCTTGAAAACGCTCAGCAGATTCAGAGATTGAGAGATGCGCTTGAGGAATCTGGAACAAGAAATCAGTACGCGACCGATAGAATCAACGAGACTATATCATCGCTGCTCGAGGAGAACTCGGCAATCGCCGATACTTGCAACCAGTATGATCTCCTCTCTTCCGCTCTTCAGGAAGCAACCGGAGCATACCAGAACTGGCTCAATGCCCAGAGCTCCTCCGATTACGGAGACATGGCAAAAGATGCAGAGTCGGCTGCCCAGAAAATCTTTGATGTATTGAATCCTGATGAAAGCGCCTCTGATAGCAGCGGCGACTACGGTAGTAAGAAATACAAAGCCGCTCTTGAGCTTGTCGTTCCTGATAGCGTCGACGCAAAAGATGCTGAGGCTGTCCAGAGTTATATGGACAGTGTCAAACAGTACATGACGTTCGATGATAAAAGCGGAAAAGTAAAAGGTCTCAATATCGATAAGTTCCTTGAGGATTCTGTTGAGAAAGGTCTTATGACCATGACAGAGGACGAAGAGGGGAACAGGTCGTTTGAGATAGCTGGTAATAAATGCATGGAGGATTTTGCTAAAGGCTTTAATATGTCCGATAGCATGATCCAAGCGTTCTTTGATCAGCTTCAGCTTAAGGGCGGTGAGTTCAGCTGGGCTGACGAGGGTATCCAAACATTTGGAGACCTTGCCGTCAAAGCTACTGAATCTGCCGAAGCCCTTAAGAGCATGGACGAAAACAAAGACCTCAAGATTAAGGTTGATGTTTCTGACATTGATTCTACCGACGAGCAGATGAAGACTCTCGATGGAACAATTGAGGAGATGAACCAGATCAAGGCCCGTCCAAATGTTGATCCTTCGGAAGTCGAGCAGGCAAACGCCGTTATCCAGTACTGTATCGCACAGAAGCAGATACTCTGTCAGCCGGACGTAATGAAGGTTGACACATCTCAGGTCGATGGAGACCTAGGTAACGCTATCTCGCTGCTACAGCAATTTCAGACACTGCAAGAACAGATACAACAGCAAAAGGCAGTTGGAGTAGACACGGGCGATGCGGAGAGCAAGCTTAAAGGAATAGCAGATCAAATTAAAGAGCTTCCTCCAGACGTTAAAACCAAGCTTAGTATCGACTCTACAAGCATCGAATCGATAAGTAAATCGATAAGCGGGATAACCGTTGACGATCTTGTTGTTAAAGCGAAGGTTAATCATAAAGCAGTTGACGATTATAAGCCGAAGAACCAAAAAGTCGAGGTTGTTTACACCCCAAATACAAAAGCGCTTCCGACATCGTTTGAACGTGTAATACGCAATGTGTATTACAAGCCAGATATTACTGCCCTCCCGACGAGCCTTCCAGCTATCACCCGTGCAGTGAGATACATCGGAATAGGCGGGCTTGGCGGGCCTTTCTCGCTCAACGGAACAGCCCATGCTTTTGGTACGGCTAACAGCGGAAAGTCAATGGCAAGCGGTAACTGGGGGACAGCACCCGGCGGAAAGACGCTTGTCGGTGAACTTGGAAGAGAAATTGTCGTTAATCCGAGAACCGGAATGTGGTACACGGTTGGCGACAACGGAGCCGAATTTAGGGACATCCCCGCTGGCTCAATAGTATTTAACCATTTACAAACCGAGGATCTCCTTGCTAACGGCTATGTGGCCGGAAGAGCTTCGGCTCTTGCGAGTGGTACGGCTTTAGTTTCTGGCGGAATTAAGATCCCAAAGAAGAATTGGAACCCAAGCGGCTCGTCAAGTAGTTCTTCTAGCAGCTCGTCAAGCAAAAAATATAGCAGTTCCAAAAAGAAAAGTTCGTCGAAGAAGAAGTCGAAAAGCAATACCGACAAAAACGATAAACAGGTAATCGATTGGATCGAGATTGCCATCAACCGTATCGAACGAGCTATAAGCAACTTCGCCGCTATCGCCGAAAGTTCTTACCACACTCTTGCAGACAGGATAGGTGCAACGAACTCCGAACTCTCTCAGATGAGAGGAGAAGTTTCGACACAACAGCAGGCATATAACAGATATATGAAGCAGGCTGATTCTGTCAAATTGTCTTCTGACCTGAAGAAGAAAGTACAGAACGGGACAATAAATATCAACGAGTATGGCAAGGACACAGCCGACAAGATTCAGGAATATCAGAAGTGGTATGAAAAAGCTCTTGCGGCTAACGATGCGATTATCAAGCTTCGCGAGAATATGTCGAAGTTATACGAGGACAATTTTAACAATGTGTCTAATGACTACGACAACAGACTCTCAATGATGGAACACCTCACGAATACATATAACAACGGGCTCGATGACTTGGAAGAACGTGGTTATATCGCTAGTACTAAGTATTATGAGGCGTTGAGCAATGTTGAAAAGAACAATATTGCACTGAGGCAAAATGAGCTGACTGATCTAATCATGAGGATGTCTGACGCCGTAAATTCTGGAGCTATCGCGCAAGGTTCTGAAGCATGGTATAAGATGCAGTCCTCTATTAACGGGGTTAAGGAGTCTATTCAGGAATCGCAGACTGCTCTCGCGAAGTTTAATAACGAAATCAGGCAGCTTAAGTGGGATCGCTTCGACTGGATACAAAAGCAAATCGAGAACATCACGAATGAGTCAGACTTTTTAATCAAGCTGATGTCAAACTCCAAGCTCTTCACGGATAAGGGTCAAATGACCGACACTGCGATGGCTACAATGGGACTTCATGGACAGAACTATAATGTCTATATGGCTCAGGCTGACAAATATGCTGAAGAGATTAAGGCTATTAATCGGGATATTGCGAATGATCCAAATAACACGAAACTTATAGACAGATACGATGAGCTTATTAAATCTCAGCGCGATGCAATTAACGGAGCCGAAGAAGAGAAACAGGCTATTAAGGAACTCGTACGTGACGGTATTCAAAAAGAGCTCGATGCTCTGAAAGATCTTATAGATAAGTATACAGATGCGCTTGATACTGAAAAAGACCTATATGACTACAAGAACAACATCGATAAGCAGGTCTCCCAGATTAACTCCATCCAGAAACAGATTTCTGCTTATTCTGGAGACAATTCGGAGGAAACGAAGGCGACTGTTCAGAAATTGAAGTCTAGTCTTTCGGACGCTAATAAAGAGCTTGAAGACACTCGGTATGAGCGGTATATCACCGACCAGAAGAAGCTCCTCGATGATCTGTATGACGAGTATCAGGAAACATTGAACGATAGGCTCGATAATCTTGACGCACTTATATCTGATATGATCGATATGATAAATCAGAATTCTTCTTCTATAGCTGATACTATAAACACTCAGGCTGACAATGTCGGATACACTCTCACTGATAGTATGCAGTCTATCTGGTCTAACGGAAATCTCGCGATTAGTTCAGTTATTACAAAATACGGCGATGGGTTTACATCGGCATTTACTACTGTGAACAATGCTCTGAATGGTATCTCGAGTAAGATGGATGCGATGATCGCCGCTAGTAACAATAGTGCGACGGCAACTCAGGCTTCTACGCCTGTCCCAGCTCCTGCACCAGCACCCGCTCCTGCGCCAGCTCCTGCACCAGCACCCGCTCCTGCGCCAGCTCCTGCACCAGCTCCTGCGCCCGCACCATCTACAAGTAGTAAAGGCAAATCTTCCTCTGTTAAGAGTTTGTCAGACGACAATAAAAAGGGAATTGCCGCAGCCATATGGATTGAAGGTGGAAGTAAATCGGGATGGGGCGATGGATCAACAAGAGTCAGCAGACTTACAGAAAAGTTCGGAGCATCTGGAGCTACTGCTGTCCAGAGTTATATCAATGCTAATGGACGCAGCGGAAATATCTACAAGAAGTATCATGGCAAGAGCCTTAGCAAATATCATTATAACAAGTTCATCACTGGTGGACTTAATGATTATACGGGTATCGCATGGCTCGATGGTACTCCGGAGAAGCCAGAGATCGTATTAAACTCTTCAGATACTTCTAACTTTATTGCTCTTAAGAATGCTATGCAGGATGTGGCAAAAGGAACAAGTCCGCTTGCTTCGCTGTTCAGGGGCAATAATGGGACAAGTTCGCTTAGTCAGTATTATAAGACGAGACTTCCAAATGGATCCAACGGAGGTTCCGTAGGAGAGGTCAACTATAACATCAATATTCCTATTGGAAAGGTACTTGACTACAACGACTTCGTGAACCAGCTTAGGAAGGATACTAAGTTCGAGAAGATGATTCAGTCAATGACAATAGATCAATTGACCGGAGGAAGCAAAGTAGCTAAAAACAAATATTCGTGGTAATCACGACGGGCGGCATATAGCCGCCCGTATTTGATGGAGGCTGTAACAGATAAAATAATCTTATAAAAAGTCATAATCAGTTGTTGACTTTTATAACTCTTATAGAAGAATACGGTGAGGATGATAATAAAAACAATCCGAGTAATGCTGCTACCAAGCAACAAACAAAAAACTAAATTATTCCAATACGCCAATACTGCTAGATTTGCTTATAACTGGGCATTAGGTAGAGAACAAGAGAATTATAAAAACGGTGGTAAATTTATATCCGATTGTAATTTACGAAAAGAGTTTACGCAATTAAAGAAAACCGATGACTACGCTTGGCTGAATAATGTTTCTAACAATGTAACTAAACAATCCATCAAGGACGCTTGCGAAGCATATAGACATTTTTTTAGAGGATATACAAAATTTCCTCGTTTCAAAAGTAAGAAGCATTCAGTTCCAAAGTTTTATCAGGATAATGCAAAAATTCAATTTACAGATACTCATGTAAAAGTTGAAGGATTTGCTGTTTCGAAAAAGAAGAATAAGCAAAAATTAAATTGGTGTTGCAGCTATCATGAACTGACCAATTGCTGACCTGCTTGCCTGTCATGGATCTGCTCGGTATACTGTCACAAGAACACACATAGAAAGGGCCCCAGAGGACCCGACGTTCTTGGCAGTTCGATCCCGTCCTCTGGAGCCATGGTAGAAATACCGTGGTTATTATAACAGACTATAAGCTGATAGAGGAAGAGAAAAACCATTTTTATGTGTGAGCAGAGAAGACCCAGTTTGCCCGCACTGTGGGAACCCGCTTGCCATGCGGGACCACCGCTCACGCATCTGGAAGTGGTATGGCGGCGAGAAGAGACGGATCACCGTACGCCGGATGTTCTGCAGTGCCTGTGACAAGCTCCATATCGAGCTTCCTGATGTTCTGGTCCCTCATAAGCACTATGGATCAGAAGTGATTGAAAACGTTGTGGATGGCGTCTCCACTCCCGATGATCTTACGACAGAGGATTATCCCTGCGAAAAGACGATGGAGCGCTGGAAAGACTGGGTCGCCGTTAACACCCCTCAGATCGATGGATGCCTGAGATCCGCAGGGACAAGACTCCTGGATCTGCATGAATCGCTGCTTGCCTCCACGGATTCTCTGCTCACTCGCCTGCGAGAAAAAGGGGCCGGCTGGCTGGCAGTCATTGAGGGACTTCTATACCGGGTCGGCGGTACGTTTCTGACCGCTTCCCGGGCTCTGGTCCATGCACCTGATTTGTCTGTATGTCCGGCCGGGACTGACGTATCTTCTCCTCATAAGGAGGAAATACGTTATGGAAACCAGACCGACACTCATCACATGGCAGGAAGACATCGCGCTGAAGCGGTACCAGATGATCGCGCCGCTCCTGGAAGCGGATCTGGATGATGCCAGAAAGATCCAGCGCCGCAGGGAGATTGCGGAGGAACATGATATTTCCGAGAGAACTCTCCGCAGGTATGAAATCGCATTCAAAGAAAGGGGCTTCAACGGGCTTAAGCCTGCAAAAAGATCCCTGCAGCTTGATCCTTCCCTTCCGGAAAACTTTGCGGAACTGGTATCGCAGGCGATCCAGCTGAAACGGGAAGTCCCGACGCGGAGCGTCCGGCAGATCATCTTCATTCTGGAAGGCGAGGGGCGGGTTGAACCCGGAGTCCTGAAAAGGTCTACTCTCCAGCGTCATCTGTATGAAGCCGGATTCAGTCAGAAACAGATGCGCAAGTACATCGAAGGACAGAAGAGCTCTTCGAAACGGTTCTGCAAACCGCACAGGATGATGCTCCTTCAGGCGGATATCAAGTATGGCCCAAAGCTTCCGATCGGCAGGAACGGAAAGATGGTTCAGACCTATCTTTCTTCGATCATAGATGACCATTCCAGGTACATCCTGGATTCCCGGTTCTATGATAACCAGGAGAAAACGATCGTTGAAGATACGTTCCACAGGGCGATCCTGTCCTATGGAACTTTCGATGCCGCGTACTGTGACAATGGAAAACAGTACATCTCGAAGCAGCTCATCATGAGCACTTCGATGCTTGGAATTCGGGTTTACCATGCCCGCCCATACTCAGGCCAAAGTAAGGGAAAGATCGAAAAATTTCATCAGGTAGTGGATAACTTTATCGCCGAGGCCAGAGTCAAAAAAATCAGGACACTTGAAGAGCTCAATCGCTACTGGAAGTATTATCTGGAGGATTATTATCAGGTCCAGCCTCATGACGGGATCCGTGAGTACTACGAGGCAAAAGGGGCAGCCGTACCGGATGGAGGAATCTCACCAGAGACAGAGTGGAACCGCGATACGAGAAAACTTGTATTTCTGGATGCGTCCAGAGTCGGCGAAGCTTTCCTTCACCATGAAGAGCGGGTCGTTGATAAAGGAGGCTGCATCACTTTCCGCGGTCAGCTGTATGAAGTCAGTGCAGCGCTGATCGGGGCAACGGTAACGATCTCCTATGACCCGATGTCGACAGATGTGCTGACCGTCCACTACAAAGACATGGAACCGATTCGGGCAAGAAAAGCGGAAATCGGCTCTTTCTGCGATCCGAAACCCGAGGTCCCCGTGTCGATGCTGCCGGTGGAGGCAGGGACAAGCCGTATGCTCGATCTGCTCGAGAAGAAGCACATGGAGCGTCAGGAGAAGATAGCCGACGCGATCTCCTTCAGCAGTTACAGGAAGGAGGTACAGGGCAATGTATGAAGAATTCTTTGGAATGAAACACACGCCCTTTGTCCGTGATGTCCCTCCTGATGAGCTTTATGAATCTAAGGCGATGAGTGATGCACTTGGACGCCTGGCCTATGCCGCAGACAGACAGCTGTTCGCGGTCGTGACTGCTGATGCCGGCTGCGGGAAATCCACTTTGCTGCGGAAGTTTAACGCAAGTCTTCCCCGCGACCAGTACATCCTTCTGTACATCTCCGATTCAAAGCTGACACCAAGGTGGCTCTACAACAAGCTGCTTACCCAGCTCGGACTGGAGACAAAGTTTTATCGCGGCGACGCAAAAGAGAGCCTTCAGCGGGAGATCGAGATCATCCGGGGCGTTCAGAAAAAGAAAGTTGTATGTGTACTGGACGAAGCTCACCTGCTCGATAAAGAGACCATTGAAGAGTTCCGGTTCCTTTTGAATTACAAGTTTGATTCCATGAGTCCCATGGCACTGATCCTTGTGGGTCAGACTGAACTCTGGGATGAAAAGCTGAGCTGCAAGCCATACACAGCTGTACGTCAGCGGATCGATATCTACTGCACACTTCCGCATCTGGACCGGGCAGAGACAGAAAAATATATCCTGTCGCATCTTTCGTATGCCGGAAGCAGCCTGGATGTGTTCAGTCAGAAGGCGATCGATGAGATCTACCGTATCTCGACCGGCATTCCACGACAGATAAACCGGGTCTGCGAAAAGTGCCTGATGTACAGTTTTCAGCAACAGAGAAGGCTCATCGATGATACCGCGGTCCGTTATGTAGCGGATCACGAGATGCTGAAGGTGAAGGGAGATGGTCGCTAATGGCGCTGATGTTCCTTTACCCTCCTGGAGGCGAAACAGAGGAAGACACATACCTTGAAGAAGGTAAGATCATACTGATCCGGACTTCCTGTGAACCTTATGAGATGTCCGTCGAGTTCCGCGGATTCAGCTATCATCTGATCTTCGGGAAACAGATCAACGGCAACTTTGTGTGTATTCCATGGCTGCACGTTGGAGCAGACCTGGCGGACTTGAGTGATCTGATGTGGAATACAGAGAGCTTGAAACGATGCGGTCTTAAGGACGACATGGCGGAGATGTTTGCTCAAAGTCTGAGCGAGGTCAGTGATTATCTGGAGTATTAGAAAGAAAAACCGGGAGGTTTACCCTCCCGGCAAAACAGGCTCTTCCTCGGACAGTAAGTTGAGCAGTTGGCGGACAACTGGGCAAAGCAATCCGAGGACAACTCAAGCGGTCAGTAACAAAATTGGATAAGACTTGCTGAACATGGGAGAATTCCTACAGATCGTAAATATTGTAATCCACGTATTAAGTACGATGGGGTAAATTGGTGGATAACAGTTGGAGTGGAATACGAAGATTGTACGGATATTCCATCTAATGAAGGAATTGGAATTGATTTAGGGATCAAAGATTTAGCAATATGTTCTGATAAGCATAAATATCAGAATATAAATAAGACACAAAAAATTAAGAAATTAGAGAAAAGAAAACGCAGGTTACAGCGTTCAGTTTCTCGTAAATATGAGAAAAACAAGAAAGGAGAAAGTTACTGCAAAACGAGTAACATTATAAAAAGAGAAAAAGAACTTTTAAAATTAAATCACAGACTAACGAATATTCGCCAGAACTATTTACATCAAACAACATCTGAAATCATAAAACGAGAACCAAGTTTTATATGCATTGAGGATTTGAATGTAAAAGGGATGATGAAAAACAAACATTTATCTAAAGCTATTCAGCAACAAAAGCTCTATGAATTTAGAAGACAGATCGAATATAAATCTGCATGGAATAATATTAAAGTCATTATTGCAGACAGATTCTTCCCAAGTTCTAAATTATGTAGTTGTTGCGGAAATATCAAGAAAGATTTGAAGCTATCAGACCGCATTTACAAATGTAAATGTGGAAATATAATTGATAGAGACTATCAAGCGTCTTTAAATCTAAAAAGATATGGGGAAATGGTTTTAGAACAACAATCTGTAGCGTAACACTTTCAAGTTAATACAGATATGTACTGATGCGTTAGTCAGGAATTTACGCCTATGGAGTGTACAAGAACTTGTGAGTAGTATCTGTTTCGGCAGTATAAAAGCATACACGTTGAAGTAGGAATGAAACATAAAAGTCTATAACTTTTTATAAGTTTTCAGTAACGGACTAAAAGGTGAATACCCAAAGAAAAATGGAAATTCAGGAACACCAGATAGAAAGGCTAACTAACGAAGTTAGTGCCTTAAAAGAAGAAAACGAACGACTAGTCGCCGAAAGAAATAAGTTAGAAGAAGAAAATGACTCGTACAGATCCGTTATCGAATCCGCAGAGAACATGAGAGACGAATATAGATCGTATATAGATAGCGTTATGGAAATTAAAGAGAAATATCAGCAGGCACTAGATGATGCGGTTGACATTAAGAAATTATATAGCAAGAGGTTCAAAAAATTCATGAAACAATTTGACGTTAAGGATTAAGCGCAGTATCGGAGGTGCCTCAATGGACATTTGTGATTTTACATTTCGTAACGAAAAGCTTAGTGATCATGGGTATGTGATATGCGAATTTGACTCTGGTTCATCGGCATCCGTTGTAAACACCGATTCGCAGAGAGACATTACTTCCATTGCAATGTTCGGCGGGAAATACCATCCGATTTTGTATTGCACATACAACGATTCACTGACAATGGAACTGTCAATTTGCAGGTCAACAGACAATTACGAACCCGAGATAATCGCACCAGCAGAGTCTTCACAGATTAAACGGTGGCTGTCAAGTCCGACTCCACAGGAATTATCGTTCGACCATCCCGATTACAGACAGTACCGTTGGATTGGAACTTTTAATGTCGAAGAAGTCCGGTTCGGCTCTGACATAGTCGGGTTTCATTTGAAGTTCACATGCACTACTCCGTTCGCTTACAAAAACAAGGTTAAGTTGTCTGGGAGCGTTGCTGCGAACGGGACGGTATCGATCGATGATACCAGTGATGAAGAAGGATATATATATCCCGATATGACTATTACACTCAAGGCTTCAGGAAAGCTCATTATTACAAACGGGTATGACGGAAGAATAACGATGGTTAACAACTGTAAATCTGGAGAGGTGCTTTCGTTCTCGCACCTTCTTGAAATATCATCGAGTATTTCTTCGCACCAGCTTGGAGACGACTTCAACTATAAATTCTTGCGTATTAACAACCTATACAGAGACACAAAGAACAAGCTGACCTTTAGCCTCCCATGTTCATATTCGATTTCGTATGATCCTATAGCAAAGGTGGTGATGGCATGAATACATCTTTATATGGTGGGGTTATTGAGCTTGCACCAGACGGGCAGCCAATCACTCCAGAACTTGTTCTCGCTTTTAGAAGCGGTACAAAGCAAGGAACTATCAGAAATATAAGCAATTTTACAATTACAAAGTATCTCGCCGAAGCCGATGAGATAACATTCGATGTTCACAAATCTGTCGACGGAGCCGAATGCAAATTATGGGACGACATTACGGACTTCAAACTCATTTATATCCCGTACTTTGATTCGAATGACAATAACCCATGGTATGAACTTGAAGTCACGATTGATGAAAACGATGAAGCGGTCAAACATTGTGAGGGCGTACATATTCAGGAAGCCGAGCTGAGTCAGCTCTCGTTAAATGGCGTTGAAATTAACACCGAAGATGATATAGCGAGGGATGATTATGTTGTAACGATTGTTTATAACAAGGATAACCCAGACGGTTCTCTTCTAAATAGAATCCTAAAAGATAAAGCGCCTCATTATGAGATATGGCACGTTGATCCGTCTATTGCCAAGCTCCAGAGGACATTCTCTTGGAATAATTCTACTATCAAGGATGCGCTTGACGACATAGCGACTGAAGTAGACGGACTGTTCAGATACGGCGAGTACAATGATTCTGACGGTAAGATACATCGTACAATATCTTTATATGATCTTGAGGACGTTTGTGTAGACTGCGGTGAACGTGGCTCGTTTGTCGACGGCAAATGTACAAACTGCGGGTCTTCCAATATCAAGCGTGGGTATGGACAGGACAGTGGGATTTTCATAAATAGCGAAAATTTTGCTAAAAGCATTACCTACTCTTCTAATAAAGATAAAGTCAAGAACTGTTTTAGGCTCGAAGCAGGCGATGACTTGATGACCGCTACAATAAGGAACATCAACCCGAACGGTGGACAATACATCTGGTACATTGGGGACGATGTACGATCGATGATGTCTCCTGCCCTTCGGGAGAAGCTTAAATCATACGATGCGGAGTACGCCGAATATAACACATCTAAGATTATCGATATACCAGAATCGACAATAAATGATTACAACGCCCTTATAGATAAGTACAAAACCTATGACAAGACGCTAACGAAAGTCTCCTACCCTATCAAAGGGTATTCGGCGCTGACGGACTTTTATTATCAGGCGTTGAACTTATATAGCCTACTTAAGACATCACTGATACCAGCTTCAGAACATGGAAATCCGACGACCGCAAGCGAAGAAATAAAGAAACTGACGCAGTCTACTCTCTCACCTCTCGGTCTAAGAAACGCCGATATTGCATCATCAACGACTGTCAATCTAGCAGTCGCTAACTACGCAAAAGTGTATGTAGACACATCACTGTATAAGGTTTCAGCGCAGACAAAATCATATGCGAATAATGTTTGGGTCGGAACACTGACGCTCGAAAGGTATTCAGATAAAGAAGACACCGCTACCACCTCAGAGCTTACAATCAACGTCACGAGTGCTACCGCCGACTTCCTCAAGTGCCAAATTGAAAAGACTATGAAGAAGAAGGAGGCCGATGCGTCTGGTATAGTCGCACTATTTAAAATGTCCGATTCAGAATTTAAAGAACGTCTCGGATACTATAGTGCAGATAACTTGGAATCGCTTGCTAATATTTGCCGTGGGTGTCTGGATGTCATGATCGAACAGGGCGTCGCTGACAAGTCTGTAAGTGCGTATGCGGATCTTTATAATACACTATATCTTCCGTATTACAACAAGAGCAGGTTCATCGAGGACGAGTTACGCGAGCGCGAGTCCGAGCTTACAAAGCTTCGTGGAGCGATCGATTCTCAAGAAGGCGTTCTCGATAAAATTGAGGAACAAAGGTCGGCAATCGCAGACAGCCTTGATCTCAAAAAACATCTTGGGGACACGTTGTGGGTTGAATTTTGTTCATTCAGACGGGATGACGAGTATAAGAATAGCAACTTCATATCGGACGGCTTGTCCGACTCTGAACTCATTAAGCAGGCGAAGGAATTCTTGAAGAGTGCTCAGAAGGAAATCATAAAGTCTGCAACGCTTCAACATACGATCAGCTGTAACCTGAATGACATTTTGCTCGTCAGCGAAAACGACATCAAGCAATCAATCGCTCCAATTGTAACAGCGAGCGGAACACATATTGTTACTCATGATGGATCAAAACTTGTAGCTCATATAGTCAGAGAAGATACGATAATGTCACCGCTACTTGATAAGTTTGACATTGGAAACTGGCTGCATATCGAAGTTGATGGCAAAGTATACAAGCTTCGCATGATAAGTTACCAAATCGATTATGATAATTTGTCAAAACTCGATGTCAAATTTTCTGATGTGACTTATGCGGTCGGCTATATGTCTGACACAAAAAGCATATTATCCAAGATGAGTTCTATGGCTACATCGTATTCTACTACGATGAGACAAGCTAATAAGGGAGAAAAAGCCAATCAGCAGCTTGTCTATATGGTTCAAAACGGAATTGCTCTTAACGATAATAAGATCGTTAGTTCAGCTCGGAATCAGAACATGGTTGTTGATGAAACTGGACTTTTAATGCGAGAAAAGAACGAGTACGGCGACGACTATAATGATGAGCAGACGAAGATTATCAACTACGGTCTCTATTACACAAAGGATAATTGGAAAACCGTAGAGACTGGGCTTGGCAAATTTATCTACTACGATCCAGAAGATGGAAACTACAAACAGGATTACGGACTAATCGCCAATAAGATTGTCGGGAACATCATTCTTGGGAACGAGGTTGGAATTTATAACAGTTCTGGCTCCATAAAAATGAACGACAGCGGACTCACCGTAACATCAGATTCTTCTGATGAGAATAAGGATTTATTCACTGTCAGGAAAAAGAATAACGACGGAAGTTACACCAACTATATTTATGTTGACGAGAATGGCGATGTTAAAATTAACGGAAGTCATATCGAGATGGCGGTTGGTGATTCTCTCAGTTCATACATCGATAATGCGGCAAAGGATATATCTTCACAAAATCTGCTTGTTGATTCGGAATCAGCAGCGGGATGCCATGATGGAGGTTCATGCGATGTATTAAAGTTCTCTACCGAATCTGCTAAAGATTATAAGAGCGTAGAATATCCATATATGGAGCTTTATAACACTATAACCGGGGAAAGCACTGAGTTAGAGGGATATATAATTACCGATAGTGCTCGTGTCGACGGCGAGAAAGTAACGACTGAGATAGCTCCAAACCCACAGTATACGGGCGGTGGCGTAGATGGATGGTATAGATATATTCTCTGTAGTTTGTCCAAAGATAATTTTGCCACATTGAAGAATGGTCAAAAGATAATATTATCAGTACGCGCATATTCCGACTATCCTGTCACACTTAATTTTTCGATAGAAGGGAACGGAGAATACACAGACACTCAAAGTATCACTTTGTCGCCTAAGTGGGTAACATCGGAGATCATTTTCGATATTAAAAATATCGAGAATGTTACTAAATCTGATAGCGGTGTTTTCCTGATAATTAAAGACAACATGGAGAATGGACAGTCTTACCGCCTTGATTATATTAGAACGGGTAACGTCAATGATGTTGGACACACAATTATTGACAATATCAGGACAAGCGGCGAGGAATTAACCACAGAAATAACATCCTCAATAGACGGTTCTAAATTCGTTTACTACAATTTGAGAGAACATAACCTCCCAACATTCGAAACCGGAGGAAAGCTCACTGCGTCAATACGTGCATATTCTGACGATCCAATTTCGCTCAGTATATCGCTTACAGACAATCTTGGTACGACACAGCTTTCAGACGAAAAACAGATTTCTTTACCAGCCGGGTGGTCTAACATGCATACGGTGCTCACATTATCAGATGCCAACGTTGCCAACGGTATATTGAAGATAGTAGATAATTTGGCGTCTGGTAAATCATACCGAATAGACTATATCCAGTTGAATACGGGAAGCAGGGCAACGAGTTACCGATACACACCAGAATCAGAATACTTTTCAATGGAAAACGATGGTCTTCGTATTACCCGAAAAATACCTGGTCAAAGCGCAAGTGACGTTCTGTCCATGCTCCTGAACGAAAAGCGGCTTAGCTTCTTCCAAGGGACTGACGAGGTCGCATATTTCAGCAACAATAAACTTTATGTAAACAGTGCTGATATTAACGGGCGTATAACTTCTGATAGGGGGCAGATTGGTGGTTGGGACATCCAAGGTGACGCAATTACCCATAGGTATTACGATGGAACATATTATTGGGATAGACTGATGTATTCGGGTGCGGGCGTCGATTATTTGTTAGTGAGGAAGACAAAGAAATCGGATAATTCCGTAAGCTATCCATTCTATGTCCATAGAGACGGATACCTCTATGCAGAAAATGCAAACATCAAGGGAAGGGTCTCAGCAGATTATATCACTGTCCAAAACTCAATCGATATGTATCGGAGTACATATGGCGAAGTGGATCAACCTGTGACGATGTTTAAGTATGTGAACACAAGCATGACACAGTCGGGAGCTCTTGGTAACAAAGATCTGTATATCGGCGATGGTCAGCTTGAGAACCTGATTTTTGGTAAATTTACATATGGGGCTACCGCAACGCAAAGTACGGTGAGTATTGGATCGACAAACCTTGTTGGAGTACACGATATAGATGGTACTGGTGTGTTTAGCTGTTATAACCTCAGCGCCGATCATCTTTATGTCAATCCGGGCGGTGTAACTAAGTTCAAAGTTAATGGTGCCGACGGAGTTGTAGAAACGTGCAGTATCATCGATATGCACGACTACAGTTCAAGTGTAGACAAAGAAGATTTCCAAATACGTCTGTTTTACAACGCATACAGCGGAGGAGCGGGAAAGGGATTAAACGTACAGGCTGGAAATGGAGCGACAGAGACTAATCTAAATTGTACGAGCCCGAATAGCTCGAGATCAATATATTTTTATGCTAACTCAAATACAGAGGGTATTTTCGTGTCTGGGGGTGTTGCTGGCTCCGCGATGAATGTGACTTCTAAGGGGCCGCAATGGTACGGGACTATGCACAATTGGTCTGATATTCGACTGAAGAAGAATGTGACAGACACAGAGGTAAAAAGCGCTCTTGACACGATTAACAAGATTAAGGTTCGTTCCTTCGACTGGAAGGCTACTAACAAACACCAGAAGGTCGGGTTCATAGCAGATGAAATCGAGCAGGTTGATGACGCATTTACTACTGGCGGTGGCTATGACGAAAAAGGGAATATGTCCCCTAAGTCAATTGATGGTTTTTATCTCCAGGCTTATGAAGTAAAAGCGATTCAGGAACTTAGCGAATTAGTAGACAGTCTGAAGAAGGAGAACGCGGAGCTTAAAAGGATGGTTAGCAATATCGCCGTTGGCTATAGTATTTAAAGGAGAGATTTTTGTTATGAAGAAGGTTCTAAAGAATAAAGAGATAGACGCTCTTGTATCAACTATGATGAGCGAAAACAGTTTCATCAAGACCACTCGTATGCCACACGCGTTGAGACAGGCAATTAGGGTCAATCTTAACATTCTGGTTGATAGACTGAAGATATATGAAGAAGGACATAAAGAAATTTGTGATTCCTATGTCAGCGATGGTAAAGCTGTAAAAAAGGATGACAACTCCATAACGGTTGATAAAGAATATCTTCAAGATATTAATAAAGAATTCAAAGAACTTGCGGAAGTTGAGAATGAGCTCGACATTGAAACTGTTAAGAAAGACATCATAGACGAGGTTCTAGAGAACAACGACCTCACGTTGGGTGAGGAAGACGTACTGCTCTTCTTCTCTGACGATGGAGAGACCGCTACAAGTAACTCATAAAATAATACTTTTACGATACACACCATAGGGCATTCGTTAGGAATGCCCTTTTATTGTGTGGATAAAGGAGGCACAAATGGAAGAAACAATTAGGATAAGAGACTTGCAAGGTATCCCCGTTCCATCTGATTCGGATCGTCTGGCTATAGATGGACCAAATGGCACGAAGAGCGTATCTTTCTTAGACTTGTCTGACACGGTTTTAAACAAGCTCTCAGGTGCTAAGACATATAAATTTAACATCGGAGAAAAAACCATTGTGTCAGCTGTTAATGAAGCTACGGATTCGATCGACGATCTAGGACTTCGGGTAGTGAATGGTAAACTCTGTGCCGTTTATAGCATATAAAATTTGGAGGTAAAATTTATGTCAATAGTAACAGAACCAATCATGTTAAATAAAACTGGGCTCCAGATTGTTGACGCGCTGAACTACATCGGGAAGCAGGTTGGAGTGGAAAACCAGATCTGGGGATTCATTGAGGACAATGATATTCTGGATCCGGGAAAGCGTATCACTTATATTGGTAATGCCGTAGGCAAAGTACCAATGACCATTGAAGACGCAGCCACTGGTAAGGTCAATGAGGGCACCTGGGGCGACTTCATTGAGATGTTGGACAATCATCCGTGGATGGTTGATTTTAATGGTGTACCTGACTACCGTTTACGTGATGACGATTACACAAAAAAGCTTGACGGCACTGCCTCTGACGTATCCAACACCAACTATAAAGGAGGAGCATACGCCTGGATCCGACGCATATACAAGTCAGAGACTACCATGGGCTCAAAGCGTATTGTCAGCTTCTCTTTTACGAAGCACGACAATTATGAGCCAATTGGCTTTGTCGATTCTGATAACAATGTACTTGAGGGCGTATGGATCCCTATGTTTTATGGATCTCCTGACGGCAATGGTAAGATGCGTTCACTCGCTGGAATGCAACCCTCTCATGATCATGATACCAATTATGAGCACACTGCGATTTCAGCCTGCGGATCGCGTCACAGATTTTATGGCGGAGGCATTGCGAAGACGCTGGAAGACATTGAGATTATGCTCTGCAAGTCCAGTGATGTTCCCGGGGTGATTGGTACCGGAAACTGCTCCGGATACAATACAGCTGCTACTCCAGCTGGTACAAATGGCGTTCTGGCAAATGCAGTTCTGGGCAATGGCAGATGGTTCGGTACAACAACCGGAAAGCAGCTCAATAAGTATTTTCATTCCATTGTACTCGGATCCTATCAGCAATGGATGAGAGATCCGTATTGTTTGCTGGTTAATGGCGAGTACAAGGTGAGTAAGAACTATACATATGATCTGAGTGGAAATAGTTTTGAAGCAACGGGTATCAAGCTGCCGGAAACAGGCGGGCCATTTTATCCTCATTTTTACAAAACAATTCCTGGATTCGGATCCGTACCAATCAATTCTGATGGATACAAAGGATCTACAAGTCTGGGAGGATGTGATGGTTTGTGGGTAAATATCTCGGGCGTAATGGTGTCGCTACGTTTCGGTAATTGTAACACCGGTCTGATTGATGGGCCCCGGTATCTCGGTGTGGACAATGGTGCTGGCAATGCTCGCTGGACCATCGGCGCGGCCGACCTTCTTTTACCACCTGCCGGAGTGTCCGCGTAAGCGGGCACGGCGGGGGTCTGGGGCTCTCCCCAGTCTTAAATTCCATACGTGCATATTGTAACTATAGATTGCTTATTTTAGTATTTCTTTTTTCATGTTGAAATACGTGAGCGCGGCTACACGGATTCAGGAAGGCCGCGCTCTTTTATAAGCACGATTTATTGACAGAGGATTTGATCAGCGCCAGCTTGTGCGCCTGTGTCGCTACGTTTCGGTAATTGTAACAACGGTCTGAATGATGGGCCCCGGTATCTCAATGTGAACAATGGTGCTGGCAATGCGAACTGGAACATCGGCGCGGCTGACTTCAAACTCATTATGGAATATTAACCAAATGCTGATCATTTTCTTACACCACTGAGCGCTGAAACGCGCCTTACTCGCCATTACTGGAAAGATGAGTGGAAATAAATCGAAACAGGGCGGGACTGTGGAGCGGTCGTACTTGCTTTCCCGTATGAGATAGAAGACAAAATATCTATGCTATATTCAGAATATCTTGAAATCATAAAAGAAGTAGGATTTATTCGACGAAATGCGGATACATCATACAAGCCTAAAATGGTTGAAAGGAATAAACAATATAAGTACCTGTTCAGAAGAATGTTGGATGAAGCCAACATCAAGCGTGCCTATAAAAACCTCAGAAGAGGAAAAACCGAAAGGCGCGAAATAAAATACATTGATGCGCATTATGAGGAAGAGGCCGAGAAAATGCGCATTATGATCCTAAACACAAGACCAGGAGCAGAGCATCCTGAACTTGGATATCATCCACCGATCAATAGAAAGGTAAAGCATATTAATGAACACGGAAAAGACCGGCGCATTTATATGCCAGAGATCCATGAACAATGGCTCCATCATATCATCATTTTGATCCTTGGTCCGATTATCACGCGGACAGCCTATCGATATAGCTGCGGATCTATCCCAAAGCGCGGTGCGCACTATGGAGCAAAGTATATCCAGAAGTATATCGCACATAGCAAGGCTTCTAGGAATTTTGCCAAGCTTGATATTCGACACTTTTATGACAACACAAGGATCAGTATTATAATGCGGGAACTGGCGACAATTATTCTGGATGACTGGTTCTTATATGTCATCAGCCTTTGTTTTTATGGTTTTGATAAGGGAATCCCATTGGGGTTTTACATTTCCCAGTGGCTCGCCAATTTCCTTCTGGAGCCCGTTGACCGCTTCATCGTGGATGTGCTGCGGATCCCTGGATATTGTCGGTATATGGATGATATGTGGTTGGCTGATAACGCAAAGAAGCTGTTACACAAAGCAGTATCCGCGATTAAGATGCTGCTTGGACGTATGTTCCGCTTAAAGCTCAAGCATAATTACCAAGTAATCAAATTTGAGTATGTGAAGAAGAACGGTGAACACATAGGCAGACCCATTGATATGATGGGCTTTGTCTTTTACAGGTCAAAAACTCTGATGAGGAAATATGTCATGCTTAACACAGTAAGACTTGTGCACCATCTTCACAAAGAAGCAGAGGCCGGAAAGCGCTGGTTTACTACTCATATCAGAGCAGTGTTATCCGGAATGGGATGGTTCAAGCATACCAACTCCTATGACTGCTATCTAAAACATATTAAGCCATACATCAATATAGGTAAATTGAAACACATAATATCAAAAATTGATAAACGAGAAAGGAAGGCATCCTATGACAAATTGGGTAGAAGAGCATTGTTCAGTGCAGCCTGATGAGGTGCAAAGCATTGCCCCGGATCGGCTGATCCAGCGAAAGGATATTAAAGAAATCAAGCATGAGGCAGAAGATGACAGACCCGCATGGCGGGAGTTCGTATGTCTCAGCAGAACCTTATCCACTTCCGAATACACGGAAATCCTAAAAGAAAAAGCAGAAGCAACAGACGCTTACATTGATATGGTATTGAATACGGAGGAGGTCTGACACATGCATAGCAAAAAATATGATATGGTCAAATATTATTATGATCAGGCTTTGTGGTCCCTCAGCTGGGTTCGCAGGGCGGTGAAATGCAAGTATATTACCGAAGATGAGTTCGAAGAAATCACCGGGCAGAAATACTAAGGCATAGGACACCCGGCTGGTGAATGAGCAGAAATGACCGCTTGTCTCTCGGACGAATTGTACAAAATCGCTGGAGAAAGGAAATTCGATAGGTTTGTGGATGTGCTATATGCGATACAGGGATGCATAAATACAAGACAATTAGACATACTGATAAAGATCGATTTCTTTTCAGACTTCGGAAACCAGAGAGAACTCCTCGTAATAACCGAGCTCGGATGGTTCGCAGTGTGTATGCGTGATGGCGGATTATGATGGATGCTTGACAGCCCTGATTTTCATAAGTAAAATGGAATTGCCAGAAGAGAAATCTTCTCCTGAAAGGGACACATCACATAAGGAGCATGTGATCGTTGTACCGGCAACGTTAAAACTTTGCGTACACTTTACGAATGAGTTGCATTCGTGAGGAAGTGGAAGACTTCCAGATTGGGTGGCAGGCACCTGAATAAACCGGTATTTCCATGCAATGGTGGGGCTCTGCATGAACTTGCAGAGCCTTTTTCTATGGGAGAATTTCATGGTTCGATCCAGATTATCTGACAGCGAGCTGTTAAAAGAAATTCATAAAGCCGCCGTGCAGTATCAGAGTCTGCTGGGACATACGTTCCTGATTGTCGGTAAGAACCGAAAATCTGAATACTTCTGGTTTCAGTGCCGCT
>Ga0256404_1001670_pt1 | contig 52310 bp, 48 predicted proteins | sample RumenRJG_01DNA_FD_185990 | JGI IMG/M metagenome (GOLD analysis project Ga0256404, IMG submission 185990) | Bovine rumen microbial communities from Lethbridge, Alberta, Canada - RJG_01 | ecosystem: Host-associated > Mammals > Digestive system > Stomach > Rumen | place: Canada: Alberta | collected...
TGATCATCATTGACATGATGATCACAACTGACGATGGCGGTTACGGCTCAGAGAGCACAGAGACAGGCGGCACCGACGACGGCATGCTGACAGCAAGCAACGAAGGTGGCGATGGTGTCATACCCGACTACGTGAACAACGGCGACGTAAGCGACGTAGTAACCGACAGCGACGACATGCTCTTAGTATAAACCCAACTATACATATTTATAATATAAGGAAATAATAATAACTAAAAAAATATTACAACTATGGCAAACAATGAAGAAACCGTACTGATGGGTGCAGGCACCACCAATAACAGTCAGAAACAGAGTGTTCCACCACGTCCTAATATTCCGCCACTCCCCAACACAGGAGCTCAGGCTCGTCCGCAGCAGCCACCGCGTCCGGCTTACCAGCCCGTCAGCGACGACAGCCAGACCTGGAAGCGCGTAGCCATTGGCGGCGTAGCCGGTATCCTGTTCGGAACAGTAAGTGCAGTAGGCGCAACAGCTGCCTATCACCACTTTGCCAATAACGGTGAGGAAGAACAGCCCATTGACGACGTTCCCGTAATGCCCGAAGAGGATGGTCACTACACGATGGAGAACGGCCTGCAGGTTGCCGAGGTTGACGACTCTATGTCCTTTGGCGAAGCCTTTGCAGCAGCTCGTGCAGAAGTTGGGCCTGGCGGTGTATTCGTTTGGCACGGTGGCGTTTACGGCACATACCTCGAGAACGAATGGAACTCCATGAGCGCTGCTGAGCGCAACGAGTTTGCACAGCTCTCACAGCCCGCCATCGAGCAGGAGGCTCCCATACACCACCAGCCACACGACGATGTGGATGTGGTATATCACGATCCCGAAGTGCGCATTCACAACACCTCGAACGACATTTCACAGAACGACGACGACGTACAGATTGTTGGCGTTGAGGAAGTGACACTGGCCGACGGTTCTACCGCTACGATGGCTCAGGCTAACGTTGACGGCCACGATGTCTATATGGTCGATGTTGACCAGGACGGCGTCTTCGACGTAGCAGCTATGGATGTCAACGGCAACGGCCAGCTGGATGACAACGAGATTATGGACATCTCCAGTCAGGGCGTTACAATGAACGGCACGGCTTCAACAGTCTCTAACGACGGCATGAGCGGTATGGACGACGGCATGATGGTCGATGCCTCTATGTCTGGCGACGACGGCATGATGCCTGACTACACCAACGACGTTGACGGCGACATCTTAGTGTAAGGCTTATGAATTGCAAGACCACAATCATATCTCTCTTGATGCTGGTGCTGGGCCTCTGTCCGGCATCAGCTCAAAAGAAGATATACATAGTAGCAACCGGAATAGCCGACTACCCGGGCACCAGCATGGACCTCAGCCTTTGCGCCAACGACGCAGCCACCATCAAGTGGGTGTTCGAGAAGAACAAGAAGGCCAGCACCGTGCTGCTGACTAATTCGCAGGTGACGAAGTCGGCCGTGCTGAACGCCTTGCGCCAACAGTTTTCCAAGGCCACGAAGGACGATGCCATTCTCTTCTTCTACAGCGGTCACGGCGCACCAGGAAAGCTGGTGTTTTACGACGGACAGATAGACTACAAGGACATCAAGGACATTATGGCCAAGAGCAAGGCCCGCTCGAAAATGATCTTCGCCGATGCCTGCTTCTCGGGAAAGATGCGTAACGAGCAGCGCACCCAGCATAACACCAGCGTGCCCGCCAACCTGAGGAATACTGAGGTGATGTTCTTCCTTTCGTCACGCTCGGACGAAACGTCGATTGAACGCCGCGACATGAAGAACGGCTTTTTCACGGCCTACCTGCAGCGTGGTCTTCGCGGCGGAGCCGATGCCAACCGCGACCGCACCATCACGGCCCTCGAGCTTTTCAACTTCGTGAGCAAAGGTGTCAGAAAAATCTCCAACGACAAGCAGCACCCCGTCATGTGGGGTAAGTTCGACAACAACATGCCTGTCATCTCTTGGTAATCATACGTAATCAAAATAAAAAAACAACAAATATGGAAATAGTTAGAGTAGATTGTCCACAATGTAAGGCGCAGCTTGATGTCAAGAACAAGCTCAACGTACCCCAAAAAGTCATCAAGTGTCCTAACTGTGGGTTCCAGATGATGGTGCGTTTCCGCCAGCAAGCAACACCAATGAATGCTGCAAGGCCTGTACAGCCTGCATCTGCAGAGCAACAGTACGGACTGCCTAATTCATATCAGCAGCAGTATCCACAACAGCAATATCAGCAGCAACAGTATCCACAACAGCAATATCAACAGCCGTATCAGCAGCCATATCGTCAGCCCGTACAGGACGACGGTCGTACCATCTATGCCGGCGGTGGTGCACAGCAGCAGCCACGCCAGCCACAGCAGTACCCCCCTATGGCTGGTGTCATGGGTGCATTCAACAATAGTGAATCGACTGTTCCGGCAAGTGATGTTAACAGACCTCAGGCCAGCACAGCCGGTTTCCTCGTTTTTAATAATGTACGCTATCCGCTCAACATCGGGCGCAACACCATTGGCCGTAAGCCTGAGGATCCTAATGCTCCTGTAAAAGCTACTGTTCTTATTCCCACGAATGGCAATAAGACCATGAGCCGCTTCCACGCGGTCATCGAGGCAGTAAGAATGAACGACGGCTCCATTCGCACCATCATCAGCAACGGCGAGAACAAGAACCCCACCTTCGTGGCTGGCGTACTGCTCAATGGCGCCGACAAGCTCATTCTGAAGAACGGTGCTGAAATCAAGATGGGCAGCCTGCTCATGCGTTATGAAATTCCAGTCTAACTAATTCAAGAAACAGCTCAATTATGAAATTCAGAATATCACAACCACAAGCTATCCACCAGCTGGGTAGCCGTCCGAATCAGGAAGACTCCATCTTTCCGGTTCTGAATGCAGCAACCACAGCCGACCGTCTCTTTATTCTCTGCGACGGCATGGGTGGTCACGAGTCTGGCGAGATTGCCAGCGGAACGGTGTGCAAGACCATGAGTGACTACATTCTCAGTCGTCTGCCTGCTGACGGAGTACTCGAAGACCAGCTCTTCGAAGAGGCACTCACTGCTGCCTACGCCGCCATCAATGCGCAGGACAATACCGGCCAGAAGAAAATGGGTACCACGCTGACGTTCCTCTGCTTCCACAAGGGAGGCTGCACAGTAGCCCACATCGGCGACAGCCGCATCTACCACTTCCGTCCCTCGACCAACGAAATTCTCTATCGCTCACGCGACCACTCGCTGGTCTATGACCTCTTTGAGGTGGGCGAGCTGACTTTTGAGGAGATGAAGACGGCCAAGAACAAGAACGTCATCACACGTGTCATCATGGCCAATCAGGAGCGTCCCTCAAGAGCTGACATCGTGCACATCACCAACATCAAGCCGGGCGACTATTTCTACCTGTGCTCTGACGGAATGCTCGAACAGATGGACGACGACGACCTGCTCGAAATCTTCGGCAGCGACAAGTCTGACGACGAGAAGCGAAAGATTCTGACCGGCGAGACCATCGACAACTCTGATAACCACTCGGCTTACTTCATCCACATTGAGTCGGTGGAGAGCGAAGTTGGCGACGATATGTTCCCCAACGACGAGGCTTCTGCCCGTGCTGCCAACAAGGTACTGCTGGCCGAGCGTGACCCGCAGTCGGTTCCCACGCTGATGCCTCCCCCACCCCCTGCACCAGAAATGAATGAAGCGCCGCAGTCTATAGGCAACATAGGCGACGACGACGTACAGGTGGTAGTAGGTCAGCCGGTTGAGCAACAACCGCAAATACACTACCAGCAGCCCATGCCCGCACCCAAACAGGGCAACAACAGCATGATGAAGTGGGGCGTCATCGGTTTCCTGGCCGTAGCCGTCATTGCTGCCGCCATAGCAGCCGTCATCCTTTTCTTCGGCGGAAAGGATGAGAAACCGACACCTCAGCCTATGCGTGAGATTGTTGCTCCAGAAAAGCCTTCAAGATCTGCTGCAACTTATAACGATGCTGAAAACACTGCACCATCTCAGCAGTCTTCTGGTCGTCAGACACGCACAACACCTCCGAGTAAGGTAACCCCAAGTAAAGTGAATCCGAGTAAAATCAATCCAAGCAAGATTGATCCAAGTAAGGTCGAACCTTCAAAAGTTGAACCAAATAAGGTTGAAAGCAATCCCGGCAAGTTGGATCCCAATAAAATACAGACTGGTAAGCCACCCAAGTCCACTGCTACCGATGATGAAGGAAACTCTTTCGATGGTGGTAATTTATAATGACTAAAAAATAATACTTATGAATACGAAAGCAATAAGAATAGCCTTGATGGTGCTGATAGCAGCATTCATCGGCGTGCAAGGCGTTGACGCACAAGGAACCATCGCAAAGCCTAACAAGCCCAAGCCCAGCAATAACAGTGGTGGTGGCAAGAAACCTGGCAGAGGAACCACTCCTGCAACCAAGAAGGATGCCATGACCTACGTCACGATTACGGGCATCTCCATTGGTAACGTCACCTACGACGGCGACATGATTACCTACTACGGTAACACGCTCTACGAGAACGAGATGAAGTATGCCAAGCCCCGTCTGACCTATAACTGCACAAAGGCAGCCAACGACGTGACGCTCTACACCAAGATTTTCCGTCCTAACGGCACCATGATTACCAACAGCTCGTCACCGGCTGGCTACACCACGTCTGACGATGCCGACTTCTCAACTGGTAACAGCAACTCGCTGGTACTGCCCGGCTGGGGAAGTGACGACGGCGGCTACTACGAGAAGGGCATCTGGCGCTGGGAGATTTGGTATAATGGCCGTAAGCTGGCCTCAACAGCCTTCACCGTCTATGGCGGAGGAACCACCCCGACACCTACAAGAACCAGCTTCGACTACTACGGCACCACACGTGACTATACTGACAACGCAAAGGCCCTGTCGTACATCACCACAACCATTAAGGAATGGGGCGACAAGGGCTGCCGCACGGGAGCCATCACCGAGAACGAGCGTGGCGTGGCCTTCTACGGCAAGAACGGCTACTGCTACACTGGTGCCTGCCCCGACGGTATGAAGAATGCCATCAAGGAGTTCAACAACAGCAACTACCGCCTCTCTGACGTCACCGTCACCGACTCTGGCTGGTGGTGCGTGGTGTGGAACGACAACGGCTATCGCGGCCACATGCCCGACAAGATGACCGAGGCCATGAAGAAGTTCAACAATGACGGCGAGGAAATCTGGTCTGTCTCCATCTGCGAAAACGGCAACTGGTCTATCATCACCAACAAGCACTGGGATGCCTCCCACGAGACCGACAAGGCTAACCTGAAGCGTGCCTACGAGAAGTTCGGCACCATTCGCAGTTGCTGCGTCACTAACAAGGGTATCGTCGTCTGCTGCGACGGTGGTGTCTATTACAAGGACATCCCCACCAACGTGGAGACCGCCATCAAGGATCAGGATTTCCATCCGCAGATTGTGAAGTTCACCGATAGCGGTACATACCTTATTACTGACGGCGACAAGCAGCGCTCTTGGTACATGTAATGAAAGGGGTGCTGAGGTCTTCTCGTACCTCGCACCCCGTACCTCGTACCTCGATAATTGAATACGAACTAAAATAAAAAAATATAATGGACACACAGAAAAATTCTTTGCTACGTTATGGAGCCACGCTCCAGAATGGACGCTATACCATTATCAGGGTCTTAGGGCAAGGCGGTTTCGGCATTACCTATCAGGCCACAACAAAAGAGAAAGTAACAGGTAACCTCGGTGAGATGGAGGTGGAAGTACCCGTTGCCGTCAAGGAGTTCTTCATGAAGGACACCTGTCTGCGCGATCAGACCAACAACAATGTTTCCATACCTTCCACGGGCAGCAACGAGCAGGTTGACAAGTACCGCCAGAAGTTCATTAAGGAGGCGCACAACCTTGCCCAGCTCAACCATCCCAACATCGTCCACGTGGCTGACGTGTTCGAGGAGAACAACACCGTCTATTATGTCATGCAGTTCCTGAAGGACGGCTCTCTGCGCGACAAACTGAAGGCTAACGGCCGCCTGTCGGAGGAAGATGCCATTCGCTACACCACCCAGATAGCCGAGGCACTCCAGTACATGCACTCCGAGAAGCACATGTGCCACTACGACGTGAAGCCGGGCAACATCCTGCTCAACGGCGACAAGGCCATGCTCATTGACTTCGGCATCTCCAAGAACTACACTTCCGACGGACGTGAGACGAGTGCCACGCCGGTTGGCCTCAGCAAGGGCTTCGCCCCGCTCGAACAGTTCCAGCAGTCGTTGCAGGACTTCTCACCCGTTACTGACATCTACAGTCTCGGTGCTACGCTCTATAACCTCGTGACTGGCGAGGTGCCGCCCGAAGCATCAACCGTCAACGAGGAAGGCCTCGGCAAGAAGCCTGACTTTGTCAGCGACAAGGTGTGGAACGCCATCACAGCAGCCATGCAGCCCCGCCGCAAGGACCGTCCACAGTCCATGCAGCAGTTCATTGATATTCTGCATGCACAGCCACTTCCCGAGATTCCCGTTGCGCCGGTCGTCGAGTCGTCCGACGAGACGATGGTGGGTTCTATGGGTAACGACGACGATGAGATCATCATCTCTCGTCCCGGCATCGTGCCTCCTCCCCCACCCGTTGCCGCCGCTGCTAACATTCAGCAGACGCCGCAGGCACCAACGCCTCCTCCCACACCGGGCCAGCCGGACATTGACAACGAGAGCACCACGTTCAACGAACCGGTGCCCCCGACACCCGGCACTCAGGGTTCAGCGCCCAACGCTCCGCTCGGCCCGAAGGGACGCTTGCCAGAGCAAGAACAATCAACGCTCAACGCTCAGGGCTCAACGCTCAACGCTCAACAATCACCATCCAAGCCTGCGTCCTACAACATCCCGCCCAAGAAGCCGAAGAGCAAGGCACCACTCATTGCCCTTATCTTCGTGCTCTTCCTTCTCATTGGTGGCGGTATCGGATTCCTGGGTTATAACTTCCTGACGGGTTCCAGCACCACGACCACCACGACCACTGATGACGGCACGGAGGTGAACACGGTGACCGACCAGGCTGTCTATGGCAACAACAATGCGGTCATCTTCAAGTACACGGGTGAGGTGAACGACAAGAACCAGCCTCACGGCAAGGGTGTGGCAAAATACACCGACAGCCAGAAGGACACCTACACAGGTAAGTTCGTTAACGGTCTCCGTGTCGATGCCAAGGGCACGCTGACCTATAAAAATGGTGACAAGTACGAAGGCACATTTGTTGACGACCAGTTCGGCGAAGGCGTCTATACCATTGGTGAAGACGGCACTTACTTCAAGGGCACCTTCCGTGACTACAACCCCTACAACGGCGTTTGGTACGAGAAGAGCGGCAAGCAATATGCCAAGGTGGTCAATGGCGTAACTAAGTAATGGCCCACGCACTCTACATATTCAAGCTCTTGCTCACGGCACGACGTCCAAGCCACACGGCTGACATGAGTGCCGTGAGCATGCCTTTTTGGCTCCACGGCGACTACGACGCCCTCACCTTCTTCGGGAGCATCATCACCAACAACGACAAGGAGGCTGAACGCTACAACGCCCTCACCCCCCATCACCCAGCACCCAGCACCCAACACCCAGCACCCAGCACCAAGTCCTGGTACCACCCCGTGAAGTTTCACGAGACCATACATCTGCGCCAGGCACAATCCACCCATAACTCCTGGCTCTGCTTCTACTGGAAGTACCTGCTCTTCTGGCTGCAGGCCCGCCGTGCCAATCGCATTCTGCCCAATGCCGGCTACCTGCTCAACCCCTTCGAGATGGAAGCCTATGCCAACATGTACAACCCTTTCTACCTTGACCGCTACCCCGACGGCCGCGCCACTGGCTGGCAGGCCTACGCGCAGATGTCCCTTGCCCAGCGCTTCTACGCCCGCCGCAAGTACAGCCGCCGCTGACCAACGACAATTCCACCTATTAAAGATTATTATAAAATAATTATTATAAGTAACTACTCATAATTAGTTTATACAATCCTTTTTTTGACAACGAATTTAACGAATTACACGAATTGCTGCGCGTAGCATTAATTAGTGAAATTCGTAAAATTCGTTGTTTATATAAGATAATTGTGTCCATCTACTTACTATGATAATTATTATAAGTAGCTACTCACGTTCGTGCGGTTTTCTTAAGACTCACGTTCGGGCGGATTTCCGAATCCGACCGCGGTGAATATCAGGATTTATAATCCGAAACTCATGCCTAACATTTTTGCGCATTGCAAATGCTCATATTCAACGCAGCGGGATTCGAAATCCCGCTGAACAGGAAAAGAAGTACCGCTGAACGGCGGCCGCATAAATTGTGACAATCGGCTTTTGGGCTGGCCTTTTGGGGCTCAGCCCTTTTTGCCGATTGTCACAATTTATGCTTTACTTATTCTTCTTTTATTTTTTGGGGAACTCAGAAGGGCCAAGCGCAAGCCAAGGTTGCCGTTGCGGAACGACGGTACCATGTATTTCAAGTTTACTAAAGGTTTGGATTAAAAAATCCATCTTCAGGTTTCTTATCAGGTTTCTTTTCAGGCTTAACATCGTCGTCATTATCAGAATCTGGTTTGTTGCTATTAACCTTACCCTCACTGTCATGCTTCCCGCCATTTGCCACATCACGAATTCTTGCGCGGGTATTTGACGAGTTGGTGTTAGCATTACTATTTGTCTGCGGTAGATTGTTACGACGGTTGTTCGGAGTCGTTGTCGTCTGAGGCTTAACAGGTGAAGAGACAGGATCATCTTCACTGTAGGTAGAAGTTGGCCTTGATGGTTTTGAAGGCGGGTTAACAATCTCAGGCATATCCTGTCGCGTCGGTTTCTCATCCTTTCCGCCGAAGAAAAGGATGACGGCTGCTATGGCGGCAGCAATGACGGCTACGGCCAGGAAACCGATGACGCCCCACTTCATCATGCTGTTGTTACCCTGTTTGGGTGCGGGCATGGGCTGCTGATAGTGTATCTGCGGCTGGGGCTGTGGCTCTATAGGCTGACTTACTACCACTTGTAAGTCATCTATATTGCCTACAGGCTGCGGTTTCTCGATGACCACTGTTTCTTCCTTCACCGATTCCGGTTCAACAGGCTGCGTCTCCTCTTCGGCAGGCTGAGTTGCCGTGAGGAACTGCTTAACGGCACTGACGCTCTGCGGACGCTCGTCGAGGCGGGGCTTCATCATCCAGGCAATGAGCCGCTGCGTCTTGCCGCTGACAGGCGTGGGGAACAAGAGCGGAGTGGTCATCATCAGTATCTCGCTGGCTGACGGGGGTGTCAGTCCTGTCAACAATTTATAGAGTGTGGCACCGAGAGCGTAGAGGTCGGTCCATGGGCCAAAGGCCTTCATGTTCTGCTCGGTCTGCTCCAAGGGGGCATAGCCAGGGGTGAAGGCCAAGGCCGACGAGGTGCTGACGCTGTAGCCGTCACCGGCCGACATCTGCTTGGAGGCGCCGAAGTCAATGAGCAGCGCACGCCCCGACTGGTCCACCATGATGTTGGCGGGCTTCAGGTCAAGGTGATAGAGTCCCTGAGCATGAACCACGGAGAGCGCATCGAGCACCTGGTCAAGGATTTGCAGCACCTCGGCCTCGCCGAGTGGCTGCCCGCTACGCTTCATGCGTTCGCTGAGTGACTCACCCTTGATGAGGTCCATCTCGTAATAGGCCGTGCCGTTCTCCTCAAACAAGTCGTGTACGGCCACGATGTGCGGGTTACGCAACTTACGCAGCCGGCGGGCCTCCTTGCGGAACTTCTCCTTCTGGCTCGTAAACTGCTCCACGTTCGTCTTGTTGCTCACGCTGACGGAAACGGAATCACCATTACGGTCGCTGATGCCACGCATGAAGAACTCCTTGATGGCCACCTGCTCCTCGAACTCCGTGTTAGTAGCCACATACGTATTACCAAAACCTCCCGACGAGAGGTAACGCTCTATGCGATATTTACCGTCCTGCAGCAAGGTGCCCACAGGCAGCATCGCACTATTATCAAAACCATTTGTTTCAGGCATAACGTCACTTGTATTTATAATAATGGTGCAAATTAAGAAATTTTTCCGATATAGCAATATTTGTCTCTAATTTTTCACCACTATCCCCAACAAAACAATTTCGACTGGTCACATGAAACGGGGTATATGTAACAAAAAGTGGGGGGATAAACCATTAATACTTAAAAAAATTTGCTTTTGTTCACTATTCTTTGTACCTTTGCAATGCAGACAAGGAAAAAATCATTAACTAAAAACATATAAGCAATGGAAGCAAAAAACATTCATCAAAGTGCAGAAAATGCAGAGAAAAGAAACAACAGTCAGGAACTGAAGCGAACTTTGTTTGCAACAGTTGCAGCCGTTCTCAGCGGAGCGGGTGCCGGTGTAGGGACATCGGCTATAGCCGACGCCATCAACCACAAGCCTGACATACCAGAAGTGACACCTACGGAACCCGAAAAGCCCGAAGCTGAGGTACACGAAGTGCATCACCACCACTATCATAACAACACACAAGTACGCCCTGACAAGACGACGAAGCCAGATGAGCACGTTAAGCCTGATAATCCTGTTAAGCCAGAAGATCCCTACAAGATTGAGCAGATGAGCGACGAAGTGGAGGTTATCGACTGGAATGGCGGAAAGGCCACATCAGTAGAAGCCACAGTCAATGGTCATGATGCTTTACTAATAGACGAGAATCAGGACGGCAAGGCTGATTACATTATTTTAGACGTGAACGACAACCACGCCCTGGACGAACAGGACCAATTAGTCAGCCTGCATGACGTCGGCATGAACAATGTCGTCATGCCAGAGGCTACGGTTGTAAATAACGTGGAAGGATTTGAGAAAGTGGGAGAACCAATGGTTACGGAAGATGGCATGACAACAGTACTGGCTGTTTATACCGATGCCAACGGACAAAAATTTGACGCTATACTCATAGATTACGACTCAGACGGAACAAACGACCTGGCCTATATTGACTACGACCGCAACGGTGAACCTACTGATATCAGTGAGTTTAAGCCCCTGACGCCGCTGGGCGAAGAGATTTTGGTAGCTATGAGTGGCGGTGACGACCCCGAAAATCAGATTAACACAGAAGAGTTGCAAGGTGCAGAAATCACGGTGGTTAGCTATGAGCATGTAGAGGAAGAAGGACAAGAGATAGACGTGGTCGATGCAGTCATCAATGGTCATCAGGCGCAGCTGCAGGATGTCAACCACGACGGCTATGCAGACCTCATGTGGTATGACGTCAACGATGACTCAAAAACTCAGCGAGAAGAGTGGATTGACCTCAGAGATAAGGAAATAGAAATCAGCCTTCGTGACACTGGTGTCTATGAAGCCATGCACAATGGAGGCCAGCAAAACCAACCTACAGATGACCTTATTATTGCCCAAAACACTGGTACGAAACTTCCCCGCTACAACAATGATGTAGTAATGGACTGTACAGAAGAACCAGCAGCCGAGACGCTGGAAGACACAGTTGACGGAACACCGAATGTGGTTGACAGTCAACCACTTATTGCCGACAACACTGACATAAGCGACTCAAACGACGACACAGTAACAGAAGGAAACGTAGTTGAAGATATTGACCCCATGGTATGAACAACAAGATAAAGACATTACTGACGGTGCTGCTGCTGACATGCTTGTCAGCAGCACCTGCTACGGCAAAGAAGGGCAAAACCTATATTGTCTGTGTAGGCATCAGCGAATATAAGACCCAGCCACTGCGCACACCTGCCCATAATGCTGAGACCATCATGAAAGTGTTTCAGAAAGCCGGCAAAACCGAAGCACGACTCGTCACCAACAGCCAGGCGACATCGGCTAACGTGCTGGCCGCCATGAAACAGCTTTATGCTAAGGCCGGGAAAGACGACGCCATCGTTTTTTTCTATTCGGGCCACGGTTCACCTGGCAGCTTTGACGCCTATGACAACACGAACTTGATGCACAGCGATGTGCTTCAGGTAATGAAGGACAGCAAGGCAGGACGGAAAATCATGTTAGTGGAAGCCTGTTTCAGCGGCAGCATGAGACGTGAGACCCGCGAAGGTCGCCAAGCCACCCTCGTCAAGAAAATGGGGGCAACCACCATGAAGAAGGCTAAGAAAGCTGGCATCATGATGTTCCTGTCGAGCCTTGACAATGAAACTTCCATGGAATACAATTCCTGGAATAATGCAGTGTTCACAGCACATCTGCAGTATGGGCTGAGAGGCGGTGCCGACAAGAACGAAGACAAGGTTATCACAGCCAAGGAGCTTTATGACTTTGTAACTCCTGCCGTAGAGAAAGTTACTAACCAGGAAATGCATCCTGTGATGTGGGGTAACTTCGACAACAACATGCCCGTCATTTCGTGGAAATAGCAATGTCTGGTTAAAGATTCTCATCTTTTATACATCGCATCAGTGGTAAGCGTATCTTTTGTGTGATTTGCAATTTTCCAAGAAAAAAGTTGAAAAAATGACGTCACACTGCACTAAACCTTGAAATTGCCTGCTAACACACTGATATTCAGCGATATATTTTAGTGTAGTGTTGTGCTTTTCATGGAGTGCACACTACACTAACATTAAGTGAATGTCACTCTTCCAGAGAAACGGCACTTCTCTCCGGGAGAAACGGCACTTCTCTCCGGGAGAAACGGCACTTCTCTCCGAGAGAAACGGCACTTCTCTTCCAGAGAAACGGCACTTTTACATTGTGAAAACGGCATATTTAAACGATGGAAATGTAGTTTGCACCAAACTTCAGCCTTGTTTGCACTAAACAGCAGTGTAACAAAGGCTTAACTTCACCCTTGTTTGGCCCAAACCCGGGTGGAGAGAAGGCCAAACAAGGATGAGAATCGGCCGTAATTAGAGTGGAAAGTGGCCCAAAGAAGAGTGGCGGGAAGGCCAAATTAGGCAGTGTGCTGCAATTTCTCGTTTAGTGTAGTGTTGGTGTAGTGATGTCAACAACACTACACTAAAATTATGTACTGAATATCAATATGTTATCGTGCATTTTTAAGGTTTAGTGTAGTGTGCTGTCATTTTTTATATTTTGTATATAGTAATTTCTCAGTTGCTTCGCGTTCTTGACATCGTCGGCCCTTTGTTCCAGCAGTTTGCCGGCAAGCCACCCCTCCTTCCCTCCTCCCCCCCCCTTCGTCGGAAAAGCCTCTAATTATTCAATTTGAATTATTTAATTTGCATAATTCAAAATAAATAATTATCTTTGCAACGTCAAAAAAAGAAACTGTATGGAAAATCCGTTTGTTATAGTAGGCAAGATAAAGCCCGAGTACTTCTGCGACCGAGAGGAAGAGAGCGCACGACTGGTGCGCCAAGTGACGAACCAGGGGAATGTGGTGCTGATGTCACCGAGGCGACTCGGCAAAACAGGACTCATTGATTTCTGCTTTGAGAAACCGGCCGTCAAGAACCATTACATTACCATTTCCATCGACATACTGCGCACATCCAGCCTCAACGAGTTCACTTATTTATTAGGCCGCGCCGTATTCGAAAGCATCGGTCGGCACAGTCAGAAAGTAATGAAGCAGGTAGTGGCTACTCTGAAGTCGCTCAGCGGGAGTTTTGGCTACGATCCTGTTACCAACATGCCAACCTTCGACATCAAGTTAGGCGACATCACCAACCCAGCATACACACTCGAAGAAATCTTCACCTGCATAGAGCAAGCCCAAAAGCGCTGCATCATAGCCATCGACGAGTTTCAGCAGATAACCAGCTACCCAGAGAAGAACATTGAAGCACTGCTGCGTACCCATGTCCAACACTCAGCAAATGCCAATTTCATCTTTTCCGGCAGTGAGCGCCACCTGATGAACGAAATGTTCCTGGATGCTGCCCGTCCGTTCTATAACAGTGCTGACATCATGGTATTAGCCCCCATCAATGAAGACAAGTACCTGCCGTTTGTCAAGAAACATTTTGAGAACAGCAAGAGACTAGTGGATGTCCAAGCCGTCCACACCATCTACCAAGCGGTAGAAGGAAACACTTACTACCTGCAAAAGATATTCCATGATCTGTATGCAGAACTTGAAGCCGGTGCCACATGTGGTATCGCCCAGACAGACGCAGCCCTTCAGCGGCTCATTGAGGAAAATCACCAGAAATACAGCGAAGTATTGTCACGACTCACACTTCCGCAAAAGGAACTGCTCTATGCCGTTGCAGCCGAGAAGCGTGCCACCCAGATTACCTCCGGTGCTTTCATCCGCAAGCATCATCTGAAGTCAGCCAGCAGTGTCCAGGCTGCCACCAAGAAGCTGGTGGAATACCACTTCCTGTCAACAGAAAACGGAGCCTACTACATTGACGACCAGCTACTGCGCCTCTGGCTGCTTAGGTAGAGAGCTATATGTTGTGACCCTATGATTTCAACTTTGCAATAAAATCGCGTAATGACAAAAACCAAATAATTTATGAAAAGAATAGCAATGATACTCTTGGGGCTGATGCTGGCAGGAACAGCACAGACCGTTATGGCACAGAATGCTGGGGAAAAACTATTTGATATCATCTACGACATCAATAAGCATGGCGATTATTCCTATGCCAAGAGAGTGATGCATGACCACGGCTTTATCCTCGTAAAGAAAGAAATGGGTAATACTGACTACAATTATTACTATGCCTCGCCCGACGGTGATACGCTGAACATTGGCGACCAGGGTGCAGTCGGTTTCGGCGTCCATGCCAGTTTCTCAACTGAACAGACTGGCCGTCAGGCAAAAGAGCGGGCTTTCTCCCGAGGCTTTTCCTGCGAGCCCGACAGCAACATTTACTCAGACCAGCACCACTGCTTCCTATGGATATTTGACAACACCGGCATGTGGATTTATGGGCGAGAAGATTATACAGCAAAGTAACAGAAGACATCAGCTAAAAGAGTGTGATCAACTGGGGATATACGAAAACTGCCGCTCTTTTTGAGGACGGCAGTTCTCTTATTTAAGCAGCAGATTCCGGGGTTCCGACATTCTGCCTCCAAACCTGATCTTCTTTCCATCCTGAATGATGTACTTGTCTATCTGGCAGGTACGGTCGTTCAGCTCGACGAGCAGCCGCTTGTCATTCCTCAGCAGAAGGCTCAGATGATTCTCATGATAGCGCGTCTTGATGATACCAAAATCCTCCAAGCGCAGCGCATTGCCCGTATCCATGATGAAATCCTTGATCAGCAGCGGTAGCGTTCTTACCGCGACATGCAGTACCGTTTCGTTCATGAACGAAGCACGGTTATGCTCTTTGCACCAGCGTAGGAACATCCTTTCCGAGGCAATGACCTGCTGCCCCGTCTCTATGCGGCAGGGCTTGTCATCATGCATGTCTTGATAGATTTCCTGTAAGCGTATCATAGGCCGTCCACCTCCTCTCTCTCCTGCCCTTCAGGCGACAACCTACACCAGAAGCACTTCATCGGATAAGGCAGCAGCTTAAACGCCGACTCAAACCCAGCCGATGTGAGGAAGTATCGCGACTCCACGCGGCACATGCCGGCGGCAACTGCGTAAAGCCAGCCCTTGTTCTGCTGCACCTGATTACTGAAGCTTGCACCCTTGCGCATGGCATCGTAGTAAGCCTTCTCGTTGTTCGTTCCGTCGCCGTCAGGCGCCCAGCGGTGGATAATCTGCTTCACCGTCCTGAGCCTGTAGTCACGCACATACTTGGTCAGCAGGTAGAGACCAGCCCGCACGCCCCACACCATGAGGTCGAACTGTTCGAATGCAGGGTCCGTGCCATGTAGCACCTTTCCCGCCCATTTGCTATTCGTCTTGCGAATGTTAAACGGGTTCCTGTTCCTGTAGCCGCGTGTCTGCTGGGCAGACACAGCGGCGTTGTTCTCACTTGCGTTCATCATCGTCATCATTGGGATTTGACTTGAACACATCGATGATGCTCTTCACCAGCTCAATCAGCGGCTTGAGCAGTCCCACCAGCTTCAGGAGCTGATTCCACGAAAACATAAAAATCTTCTTCATAGTCTTTTCATTTTTAAATTTAACAATCTTAATCTTTCATCTTTAATCTTTCATCTTTAATCTTTCATCTTCAATCTTTCTTGCTCTTAACAAAACTGTAATCTGTAATCTGTAACACGTACTTACGGAATACCCATTGGCGAATCATGTTCTGACATTTGTTGCCCTCGTTACTCATGCCCTGTTGCTGACGCACGCGCTTGGCATCGTCAATGGTAAACTCGTCAGGCAGCAGTTCCAGCAGGTTCTGAGGTCCGCGCTTGTTGGTGCGCTCCGTGTCGGTACTGGCGGCCTCGATGGCGGCTCCGAAGAACTCCATCTTGCACCACAGGTCGTACTTTAATGACCAGCGCACGAAGTCCTCAATGGCCCGTTCCCACTTCTGGCCGTTCGCCACGTAGAGCACGCAGGCCTTCAGCCAGGCAATGACGCAGGCACGGTGCGACAGGTTCCAATAGACCTCCGACTGGCTCAGCCGTGCAAACTCCGCACACTCCTCCTGTAGCTTCCTTGCCAGCCTGGTTGCCTGCGGACAGTCAATCAGTCCGCGTGCCGCCGTGAGGTTGTCGATGTACGGCTTCAGCTTCTCGTCAAACTCCATGTCGTAGAGTCCATACACGGGCTGGTCGGCTCCAATCTCCTGCTCAGGAATGGTGCAGAAGTTGATACGCGAGATAGGACCGTCGGTCAGCACCCGCTGGAAGAAACGCTTACCCTTCAGGATGGTGGTGCAGGCGTTCCAGTTGAAGCGGCACTGGGGACGTGCCGTCACCGACTGCGTACCCACACGCGTCTGTCCGTACTCTGCTCCAGGGTCGAAGGCCAGGCACATCAGCTGGAAGTGCTGCTTGCCCGTCTGTCCTTTGAGCTGCTCGAAGAGATCCAGCTCGTTGAGCTTCACATAGACAAAGTGTCCTTCGGCCTCATCCATGCGGGTGACCAGCGCAGGCTTCGTCATGTCAGGGTCAATCTCCTGAATCACAAGCCCCTCGGGTCGCACCAGTTTGTCCTTGTTGGCACCCTTCTTCTGGCAGTCCTTCTTCCACTCGGCCTCACGCCGCAGGTTTTCCTTGTCGCGTCGGCGGATGTCAGCCATGATGTGGTTGATGGGTTCGTCTATGCAGCCCTTGCCGCTGCCCGTGCCTGCCATCAGGCAGTTCATCAGCGTAGCCTCATGCTCCACGTTGTCCGTATAGCGGAACCTCACGCCGCACAGGTGCGTAGCCAATGAGGGGAACACCGCATGTGCCACCGCCGCCTTGTATTCCTCCGGCGTCTTGCTGGTCAGCAGCTTGATGAGCTTGGGGGCCCCCACCAACCTCCCCCAACTGGGGGAGGCTTCTGTCGCCTCCGGGCTTCCCCCCAGTGGGGGGGATGAGAGGGGGGCTGTGGCCACCCTCAAACTCTTCGCAAACAGCTGTTCCTGGTACTTCAGCAGCCGCTGGTTGGGCTTGGTGTAGTTCTGGTAGAAGTCGTTGACCAGCGTCTGGATGTTGTCGTCCGCCCAATGCTTGGGCATCAGCTCCTGCAGCACGCCATTCACCTCCTCCTTCGTCAGCAGCTGGGTAGCACCGCTCAGAAACACCTTCACCGTCGTATGCCGTCCGCCCTCGTTCAGGAAGTCGCTGGGCAGCAGCTCCTTCTCCTTCATCACACCCTCTGCTATGAAGCGTACGCGGTCGTCAATTTTTGACAGTTGAGCGTTGAGTGATGAGCGTTGAGTGCTCTCCACCCTTTCAGGTGTCTCTAACCTCTCAACTCTAAACTCTAAACTATCTTCCCACGGCCGGTAGTGCTTGTTGGCCTTCTTGGCACCAGCTGGGACATCCTCCTTGCCCTGGCGCTCACGCTCCTTCAGCTGCAGGTATTCCGCCTCACACTCCTCGGGCGACATAGGTTCCTCAAACAGGCTGTCGTCCAGGAAGACCAGATCCTCGGCGCTGCCGCTCGTCGAATACACCACCCGCTGCAGGTCCTTGGCGCTCGTATCCATCTCTAACCGTAGGATGGTGGCCACCCTCACCTGATTCTCCAGAATGGTAGTACCCGGTACCCTGCGGCACACCAGGTGCCAACCGCCGCTCACGGAGCGCTCAAGCATCTCCAGCCCTATCTCCTCCTTCTTCGAGAGTATCAGCTCCTTGGTCTTCTCGCTGGCCTCCCTGTCATAACAGTCCACATCGTGGAAGAAGTGGCTGCCTATGCTCTTGCAGCCGGCCAAAGCACCTTCCACATGCCCCAGGTTATACGCCAGTTGCAGCAGCTGGCCCTTCTCGGCATCATCACCCTGCTGGGCAGCAGCCAGGTGACGGAGGTTCTCCGGTGAGTTACGGCGCGCCATCAGCTCCTCGCGGTTCTTCACGGGGCGGGCCACCTTGTGGCGGTCCTTCCCCTTTCCTTCGTATGTTACTTCATATATCATACCCGCTTAGTCAGTTAAAATGTTCTCAATCACCTTCCTCGAGATAGCGTATGCCTGGCGCACCAGCTCCATCGGCAGCTCATCAACCAGCTCCTTGGGCAGCGAGAAGTAGAAGTAGTAACGTCCGTCCCTGCCCAGCGACAGCGAGCTGTTGTCCTCCCTGAATATGGGTTTGTTCTTTACACGCTTCGGCTTCTCCTCCATATACACGTTGCCGTCTCTCATGGCCTGAACCTTGAAGTTGCCCACAAAGGTCTCAGCCTCCACTTCTTCGCAGCACTGGAAATCCAGTGAGCGCAGTCCGTCCTCCTTCATGCCGAAGGCCATCATGCCGTCCAGCATTACTATTAATCCGTTTTTCTTTGTCTTCTTTGTAATCATTTTTCCAAGTTGTTTAGCGAGAAGAAGGTCAGATTCTTTGCGCATTTACCCGGGAACATCCTCCTCACTTCAACTCAGGATTAGATTTTCACGATTTCATTCACCACGATGTCCTGATAGAACGTTCCGTTCGACTCGTGCGTCTGGAACCGCAGGCAGGCAACAACCGTCTGACCTGCTTCAAACTTACAGAGAGCGAGGTTCCCCAGCATAGCACACTGGTACTCATCCTCGTAATCACCACCAAGCTCTCGGAGCCTGATATAACACTTGGCCAGCTGGCCGTTTTCCGATTTCTTACTGTTGACATAGACGGGTTCCGTCTGTCCAACCACCTTACAAATTCTTGTCTGCATAACTTTAATCTTCTAATCTTAATCTTTAATGTTTAATCTAAAAATATCTCTCCGTGTTCCCTCTCAAACTCCTGGCGCAGTTCCCACGTGCTCCGCTGTTTGATTCTCAGTCCCCGCTGCCGGGCGAGGTACTCCTCTTCGCGGACCTCCAGCACAAACAGCAGATACTCCTTTCGTTTAATCCTGCCTGGACCATTCGTTTTGTTTACATCCATCGTTCCTTGTTTAACGTCGCCTCCTTCTGCGACCTCTTATATAGTTTGTAAAAATGATTTTCTTAAAGAACAGCCGTGCTGTCGCAGCGGGGCTGTTTTTCGTGACACGCTTGTCAACCGGCCAAAGCAAAAATGACAAATAAAAAAGCCACTAACAAAATTATGAAAAACACTAAATTTCTGTTGCAAAGGTAAAACAACCTTCTCAAACCGTAATTAGGAAAAACCGCATGTTCCGAAAACTGTTCCGACGTCTGCGGCTTTTGTTCCGTTTTCTGTTCAGCTCATTATCTTCCAGCCTTGTTCAGTATGCTTAACAGCTGCCTCACCACGTTCTTCCGCCTCAGTATCTCCTGCGGGTCGTCGGTATCAGTAAACTCCCAGTCAGGGTAAGTACCAAACACCCGTCCAAACCACGTGCTCAGCGTTGTCCTGCTGGGTATATGTTCAACACCCAAGTTCGACAGGTAGTTCATGAAGCTCTGAGGCGACCTAAAGGCGCCAAGCCCTTCCACAACACCGTCGCCTATTGCCACCATAATCCACGTGTAGTCGTAGATGTGGCGCATAGCCCCGTTCTCCCTCATCACATTAAAAGCTAAAGCCATTCTTCGGTTCATCTCATCAAGGGGCAGCTCCCCCGACTCCTTCTGACAAACCAGTTCCATCTCAGGAATATGCTTAACCCACTCTTCCAGCAGCGTGACCATTGAGTCGGGCACGCGAAACGTCAATTCTTTCATTTCTTCCGATGTTTTGTGAGAGTTGTGATAGGCGTTGCAACTTTCCTCATGAGACCTCACAAACCTCGGATTAATTACTTCTTACTTCTCGTTCTCGAGCTGAATCTTGGCAAACATTCGCCTGTAGTGCATCAGCTCCTTCTGGTGCAGCTTGTCGATGTCGATGCCCGTACGTCTGGCAATGTCCTTCACCATAGCCAGCGCCTTAGCCAGCCCCAGCACAGCAATGCCCAACACCACGCGGTCCACCGCTTTCAACTCAATCATCTCGATGATGTCGTTGCCCAGCAGGTCGCCTTCACGCATAATGGTATCCACCGCCTCGTTAATCATTCTCTCTTTCTCTTCTTCGCCAACCTGCGGGTTGGACTTTCTTACTTTTTCCTTAGCCATATTTCAAAAATTTAAAAGTTTACACAATACCCGGAATTCCCCCAATTCTTTCGGGTAAACTTTCGGGTAAACTTTCGGGTTGGGCATAAAAGAGAAAGAAATAAGCACAACAAACAAAACGGAACCTCCTCTGCTATAAGGAGATTCCGAAAAAATAAATATTTTCACAAAAACATGATACTACCCGAAAGACAACCCGAAAGGCATCTGGATAGCATCAATCAACATCGCTCAGCGCGTATGATACTGTAAGTCCTGATGGTCGAAGGGGGCATACCCATCGCCGTACCCATCGTCATCATCAAGACCGCCGTTCAGCAAGGTGTGAGGGTCGGCTTTCAGTGTCTTGACACACTTCACAATCATAGGCAGAGCCTTGTTATTAGGCTTGTCGCCTTTTGCAAGACCAGTCAGCCACTCGCCCTTCTCGTCTTTGAAATGCCCTTCCAAAATGGCAGGGATGGTGAATCCGTCAGGAACGATTACAAGACCCGTGTTTACCAACTGCTTGAATAGTTCTACGAGCGTACTCTTGCCGAAAGTCTTTTTCCATGTGATGATACAATCCTCATCCATCTTGCCAGAGAACAGCGCCTTGAAGTCCGCTTCGTTCCCCTCTATCCATTCCGCTTTTTGTAGCATCATGAACAGCAGCGTCAGATGACCGTCTGTCACCTGACCTTTATGCTTGAAGGTCATCGTTTCGCGTGGTTTGGCTGGCTTTTGCTGCCCTTTAGGTTCCTCTGGAGCAGGTGTTTCTTTTACAGGCTTACCACCAAAGTAATTGTGCTGATGCTCTACGTTAGCATTATAATTTAGAATCAAAGCAAATTGCTGGAATGCTAATTGCTGATTATCGTTTTTGTTCATTCTGCTATTTTCAGTTGTTCATGTCCACCTAGCTTTGGGATGGAATAATTATTGTCTTGTTTTTGGACAGTCTCGTTATAATTAGCTACATTGGGAATAATAGTCTTTTTATCAACTTTGTCACCTTTGTTGATAGTAACAAACTTATTGACGGTGGGAGTTTGCTTCTTTTTGTATTTTTCTGGAATCTCTGCTATCTTATCTGCTGCCTCTGGTGTCAACTTACGTCCAAAAATACGATAGCACATCAGCTCCATCCTTTCTGCTTCCTCCTTATCATCAAGATCTTTTGCGTAATCAACAATTTGGTCAAGGGTGACGGACAATTGTCCGCCACCATAAAAAGGTATTTCCTTTCTCTCTTCTCTTTTGACTTTATGATGATTGCGAGTCATTTATTGGGGCTCTATTTTATAATAAAGGCCGTACTTCCTGTGTTAGCACGGCCTTTATTAAGTTCTATTTGAGGGCTAAACACTACTCTCCATCAAACAATGTTGCTTGTGGAGTATAGCCTAAATCTTGCGACTTCTTGTATATATCCATTACGTCAGTTATAATATTGAATGGTAGCTTTTTGTCTGCATTAGAAAGTGCATAAGCATGATCCAATTTCTTACGTTCAAGAAGTGACAGTTTCTTTGCATCCTTTCCCCATATAGCCAACTGTCGCCATGTATCTGAAGGGAGTTTCTCAAATTGTTCTATCTTGGCCTGACTTTCAGCGGTCAGTTCCTCCTCGTTTACAGCAAGCAGAGCCTTGTCAAGTTCTGGCAAAGCCACCATCCTCAAAGTTATGTCTTTCCAGAATGTATCTCGCTTAGCCTTTACTGATGGGTTCAGTCCTTCTTGGCCCAATTTCATATTATACTTGTTAACGATGTCTGCTGCCTGTTCAATCGTTGCACGTAGTGATGGATGAATTTCCTGATGGTTCCACACATAATCCAAGTCAAGATTACCTCTCGATTTCCATGCAAGGGTGGACAATACATAGTTACAGATAATGTTGATATAGCCTTTTATACCGTTTTGCTTACAGATATCGCCAATGCTTTGATATATAATCGCCTTAGCAATTAGGTGATGGAAATAATTTCTGTCAGCAACGATATTATCAACCTTCAATTGTGTCTTGTGGAAGAAGTCAAAGCTCTGTTCACCTCCCTTGCTGGCAATGTCTGGACGCATATCCCAAGCCATTTCCCATTTGGCTATATCTGTCTTGGTGAAACGTTGCTTACGAGGATGCTGAGCAACGAAGTCTCTTGCCTTTTTGGTACGCGGCTCACCCTTTGCATTATCATACTGACCGCGCATACGCTCAAAGAACCACTGGGTATTTTTTCTGGCAGAGTTGGCTGGCGTCCACTCAGACTTTGAAATGTCGTCGAGTCTAAGCATATATTCGATATTTGCTGCCAAATCTGATTCTTTAATCTGGGTCTGAGAGTTAGCATAGCGGGCAATATCTGAAATGGCCTGACTTTTCTTCTTCTCGTCCTCGAAATTGATTTCAGAAATCTTCAGAGTAACGTAGGCGTTATCAAGGTTAATACTCCTGCTATACATACTATAAATAGTATTTGTAGTCTGACCACCGTTAACAATCTGCCAGTTTGTCACATTTGTAATATAGATTTTTCCACCTTCTTCGCGCAGCCCCACACCTGTAGCTGTACTGGATATGCCATTGTTATAGGCAAAGAACATGGCAGGGTCTTCGCGCAGGGTCTTGGCCATCCCCTTGTTTACCTTAATGGTTCCTCCCAAGTAATTTCTGACGTTCTGATTCAGAAGACGAGTCTTGTATTGCTTATAGACTCTTGCCAAAATTACCGCAGGAATTATGGCCAAATATGACTTAACACCACCATTCTCACTCATTTCAAGACACTGGATGCTATTTGCATACTCTGTCTCGAAGTCAATGTTGATGGCACCATCTTTCTGAGAAGCAATTTCGCTGTTTCGAATAGCGCTAATATCCCAAATGTTGAATTCGAAATCATACTCTGTTTCTCCTAGCCTGATTTCTGATGGAGAATTGTAATCCACTTTCAGGTGACCGTTAGAGAGAACGAAAAAACGAATAAGGGTAACGTTCTTGTTCTTGAACTCCTCATTGATAGTACCTACAACCTCAGCAACCTCAGGATCTTCTGCAAGGTATTTCTGGAACATCTTGTCGTCTTTAACGCACTTGGTAAGGAAGTGGGCCAACGCATTGTGAGCCTGGTCTATGCGATTCTTGGTCAATTCTGCCAAACCTTCTGCCTCAATATAAATAGTAATAAAGAGGTCGAGTATGCCGGCAGACTCAGAATAGTCAAAAGCGTTGATTTTGTAGTAGTCAGCCTCAGTTGGGCGCGTACATTCCTTATTTACACAAAAGAACAACTCAGGGCTGACTGCGGCACCTTCTTCCCTGATGTACTCCAACACATCTTCTGTGAACTGTTGCTCAACAGAAGTTCCATTCTCTACAGCCGTCTGTTTGGTAAGGTCTGTAAAGTCTCTTGCGAAATCTTTTAAATTAAGTTCCATAATCTTGTTCCTTTAATCTGTTTCTTCAATTAATTTACATAAATCAGAGAGTTTCATGCCAAACGCATGAGCAATTTTATCAACTGTCTCAAGCATAGGCTTCTTTTGTCCCAACTCCAAATATTGGTAGTGTCGTGGACTGATGTCAGCTTCGTCAGCCACTTCTTTTTGTGTTAGTTTTACATCGCTGTTGCGACGTAAAACCAAAATAGCTTTTGCAAACTTTTCGTTAATATCCATACTCTTTGTATTTGATTATGGCGCAAAGGTATGGATTTTACATGAAATGTTACTGCTCTACAGTTCGTATTCTGGAATTTTCACGAACTACAGTGCGCATTACGGGCGCAATACGAACTAACGAGCGTGAGAATAATCTTATAATTGAGAGAAAATGTGCTCGAAAAGGATAGTAACCAAGTTAATGTCCCATCCGTTTCCAGCCCTGAAGCCAAGTTCTGAATAGGTCTGACTAGGAGGATACTTAATTTCACGTCCACGCTTATCGATTCTGAAGCCCATCAAGCGATAGTGCTCATCGATAGTCAGCTTGCGAAAACGTTCTTGCCCATCCACCATAGGCTCCACTATGCGAACGACATTGTGTTGTGGAGGCGTGACTGTCATACAAATGCCATCAGTCCTGATCTTGCGGTTGTAGTAGTCATAGCATAGCGGCTCTGGCACATCGAACACATCATTGTGGTGTATCTCGTGAATATGGGCCATCTGCTGTGGGCTGCGATACAGGCTTTCGTCAGGATGCTCATCAAGCATATCCTTCAGTTTGCGATATAGCTTCTTCTTGGGTGGAGTTAGTTCAAAACCTTTAGGGAGAGTGCCGCGTACACCAAAAATCCACAAGCGCAAACGGTTCTGAGGAATGCCGTAGTCCTTGGAATTGAGTAAGCGCCATTGACAGTCATAGCCAATTCGCTTAAGTTCAGACATGATCTTATCAAAGGTAGGACGCAACTTGCCACTTGTCAATCCCTGCACATTCTCCAGAAAGATATACTTAGGTTTCTTGACTTCGCAGATTCTGATAATCTCGCCAAAAAGCGTTCCTCTGTCATCTTCTTCACCCTCTCTGCTACCCGCTGTTGAAAATGGCTGGCAGGGGAAGCCGCCAGTGAACAGGTTGAAGTCTGGCAATTTATCAACCTTTATCTTCCTGATATCGCCAAGACTCTTCACTCTGGGGAAGTTTGTCTTGTACAACTCGATGGCCTTTGGGTCTGTTTCTGAAAAGCCAATTGTCTTGTAATCAAGGAATCCTTTACGCTTCAAACGTCGCAATGCAAAGGAAGCACCACCATAGCCTGCAAAGCCCTCAAAGACTCGCAAACTCACGCGTACCTTATTATCTATAACACCTTTGTTCATTGCGGGTGCAAAGATACAAAATAATTAGTAATTGACAGTAGATAAAAACGTATTTTAATAAATTTAAAGCCACTTTTTTGCCTTATGGCAACGCCAATATGCCATTTCACGTTTCTTCTGCTGCCATCGGCATACCCATTTCCTCCTCCATAGGCTCATAAGGCTTTGGCACAGAGTGGTCTTGAAGATATATATGGTTCAAGGTAAAGGCGATAGAATCTAATGTTTGCTCACGTTGAGACGGTTTCAGTTCGCACTCCCAAACGGTGATACAATGCCAGCCCATAGCCGCCAATTGCTTCTGCTCTTCCTTGTCTCGTTCCTTGTTCCTGCGAATCTTAGCTACCCAAAAATCATGGTTCGTGGCTGGAATCTTGCAACATGCAGAACTCTCCATTTTGCTCAGTTCCACAAGATGACCATGCCAGAAACAGCCATTCACGAAGATACAAGTTCTGTATTTCCTTAATACCAAGTCTGGATGCCCAGGCAGTCGCTTATGGTTAAGCCTATATCTGAATCCACGTTTCCACAGGCCACGACGCACAATCATCTCCGGCTTGGTGTCCTTGTTGCGGATAGCGGCCATGTTTTTGCTTCGCTGCTGTTGCGTGAGGCGGTCCATATTGCTACACAATACCTCTTGAAATGAAATTGTACAGATTATCCCCCAACACAGTTCTTTTATAGAAAAGCATTGCTCGTGGAGCTCTCGTTCCTACATTTCCATACCTTTTATGATATTTGTCAATTTCCTCTTGGCTACATTGCTCTATAACTCGATACGATGTTAGATAGTCTAACTGAACCCTGATGTCGTTCTTGCTCAAATTATCTTTAAATATGTGAGAGAAGTGATCAACGGCTTCTCTCCCGTTAAAATGAGTTGTCAAGTCCTTCAAAATTCGCACACTAGTAAAATCAATTTTCTCAACTAAATCAAGAAGTATTCGTCTATTTCCCAGCTCAGCGTTATCAGGATGACAACATGCCGTTAGGTATGATGCATACAATCGCCGTTTTTCTTCATTAGCTTCATCTTTAGCCTTTTGCAAAGCGGTTTTCAGGTCTTCCAGATACCTTTCCCTGTTAACATATAGTTCGCCAATTACAATTTCTTTCAATATGTCAAGTTGTTCTTGGTGCTTTTGAAGAGTATCTTCAATATTACGAGTCTGTTCATCATTTATTAGACTCACGAAAAAAGCCCCTATAGAAGTCGAAGAAGCTGTCGCTTTCAGAATGCTCCCAACTGGTTCTAAATTAGCCGGTAGATGAATCATACAGTTTCCGTTAGACTTTTGTATCGTATTATTATACCAAGAAATGCTTTGGCATTCTTTCTTGCTTCTCCTTTACAATCTCGATAAACCCATTTAATGTATTGAGGCTCTCTCGATACTCTTCAGGATAACTTTCGACATGAGACTCAGGGACGACAAGTTTGACGTTTTCATCCGCCATCTCTTTAAGTTGGTTCTTTGAGATTCCTTGTTGAAGTGTAAACAAAAATCTTTCATCAACCCTATCAGCTTCATTTATAACTTGACGCCACCTGTCTTTGCAGGTTGTCTTAGCTCCAAGAATAGTAAGGTCTTCTGCAGGGAACTCAAAATTATGATAACAAATGCCATTGGGGAACAAAAAGTCTGGTTTCTTATTGTTCTCTGTAACCACTTGCTCCTCGAAAATGAGCTTTTGAGCTGTAAAAATTGCAGAAAGATGATGCTCTAAAGATTTTCCTGCACGTGATTTTCGACGATTCAGAATCTTGTTAGAGAATTCAATTAACGATTGACAATCAGGAAATGGTTTTGTATAAATAGGATTATAGACCTTTTCTTCTAAGGAACGGAACAATGACAATTCTGTATCATACCAATTGAGCAGTATTTTGTCTGGTGCCTCACATACTTTCTCATCATTGATTTTGTGCAGCCTATTAAACAACTCTTGAGCCATTTTTCCCATTTCAGCAGTCTGAGGAAAGTCTATTAGATCTTTGATTGCTTCATCTATGGCCGTCTGAAGAGTATTGCTCTCGTGTTGCTTATTCGCAACATCTATAATCTGATTTGGACGGTCTGCTGATAGGTTGAAGTGTGACATAAAAGTGTCAATATCATCCTCTGTACTCAATACGTACCCCTCATAATCATCGTCAGTTTGCTTAGCAATAATCAACAAATCGCCTACATGCTCTTCAGCAAAAAACGGAAAGTCGTTTCCAAAGCGAGTGATTCGTAACTCATTTTTCGCTTTCCCATAATACGTCAAACGGCTCTCCGTCTCTAAATCATTCTGCCAACGGATTTTCACCGTTTTGTCCTTATTCTCCCCTTTGACTTTATCTTGATTGAAAATTATTGGATAGGCGGCTATAGGTAACAAGAAACCATATTGGTGACCACCTGTCGCATGGGTGTCGTTAGCAGATAGGAAACGACAGAAAGCTCCTTTTGATTGTGTGACGCTTTGTATTGCTAATGATAAAATTTCACTCATAATTTTAAGCGATTTGGAGAGTTTTTATTATTTGTTCTGACACAGCCGTAATCAATGGGACAATTACAGAGTTACCACATTGTCTGTAGGCTTGAACGTCTGACACGCGATCTATTCTGTATTGATCTGGATAGCCCATCAGACGTGCACATTCGCGTGGAGATAAACGGCGAGGATTCTGGCCCTTACCCTGTGGAATCAGGATCTCAGAACCATCTTTATAATATCTTGCACTAAGTGTTCTTGTAATACCATTGAGGTCAACGAGCCCAAAACCAAAACCATTACCTTTTGCACGATGTTTTTCTGCATAGTTCTGTAGATAGGCCCACAACTTATCACTCAGTGTGTATTTGGGGTCAATGTTGGGGTCAAGAATCTCTTTGATACTACGAGTCGCCTCATGCTGTTCAGGAAACTCAAATTTCTCCTCACCATGATAGCGCTCTTTGTCAAAGCCGACAATCATGATACGTTCGCGATGCTGAGGAACGTATGTTTGGCCATCCATCACTTGATAATGAAGCGAATAGTTCAGTTCTTCCAACGTTTCTCTGATAACACGGAAGGTGTTACCCTTATCATGCGAAGTCAGATTCTTTACATTCTCCAAATAAAATGCTTTGGGGCGGTGACGGCTGATTATATCGGCAACATCAAAGAAAAGTGTACCTTGCGTTTTGTCTTTGAAGCCGGTTTCGCGTCCCAAACTCTTTTTCTTGGAAACGCCAGCTATTGAGAATGGTTGGCAGGGGAAACCTGCACAAAGAACGTCAAAATACTCTGGGATGTATGACTTGGTTATTTCCTTAGTAATGTCACCAAAAGGCATATCGCCAAAATTAGAGAAATAAGTTTTCTGTGAGTAAGCATTCCATTCAGATGAGAACACGCACTTTCCTCCTTGAGCTTGCATAGCCAATCGGAATCCCCCCATACCTGCAAACAAATCTATAAAAGTAAACTTGGGATTCTTTGGTGCAGGGAACGGCACGTTGAAGAAGTCGGCAAACAAGTCACTCTCCAGCGGGCTCTCTGCTGCCATCGTTACAACCTCGTCGCTGACATCCTCCCACATGGGATTTTTCTTATCCTGCTGGCGCTTGTATTCTATATAATCACGTATTGCATTAAGAATCTCTTGGCGTTTCTCGCCAGATGCAATATCATGCTTTCCGTCAAGCGTATGCAGGTAATGGCTAAGTACGGCGACCTGCGTCTCATAGGATGCAGGGCCATATATTTTAATACCGTCAACTGTTTCTTCAGGCAGTTCGGATAGTTTTACGTCTTTAATTTTCATAATCGACCACAAAGATACAAACATTTTCTGAAACAGAAAAAGAATGTTCAAAAAAAAATAAATAAATACGATTTATAGAGCGCGTTATGTAACTTAAAGGCGTGGTTCACGTGTTTTTCATAGTCGTGACAAAAGAAGACAAAGTCAAGTGCTGTCTATCGAAGAGACGATAGTCTCAAAGGTAGAAATTAAAATGAAAACTGAATAGTGAATAGTGAAAAATTTTTGCTGCACCTCAGAAAAAGTGAAATTACAGTATTACAGTATTACAGTTTTATTGGGGACAAGGGTATGTCAATGTAAAAGTGAAGTGTGAAAAAGTGTATAAAATACTTACTATTATATATAATATATATATTATATATATAGTAAAACTCAATTCCATACTTTTTTAGTGCTCCTGAGAAAACTGTAATCTGTAATACTGTAACGCAAGGCGTACAAACCGAAAAATTTACATATTTTTACATTTGATTACTTGCATACCTCCTGATTTTTTTGTACCTTTGCGATGCATTTGGAAATGCATCGCGAGTCAATGCATTAGAGATGCAAACGGCAAACCGAACGAAGAAGCCGGGACATTCGACAAGACCCGCCGAGAATCGGACAGATAGGAGTAAGGCATCCCCGGGGCCGCTCCGGGCGGACGAGGAGATTGGACGGAGCAAACCATCGGATAACCCCGACTTCGGGCATTGCGGAAGCCGAGTTCTAACTAATTTATTATCATTACTATTATGGCAACTGTAAATTCTATTGAACTGCGCGTGAACCTGCGCGCCAACAACAACGAGAAGTCTGACAACTTCGGGAAGCTCTACCCCGAGCTGGAGCGTAACCGCACGCTGTCGCTGCGCGGACTGGCCAAGCACATCAGCGAGCACGGAAGCATCTACACCCGCGACATCGTGGAGGGTGTGCTCACCAAGCTCTGCCAGTGCATCCCTGAGCTGCTGGCACAGGGTCAGCCCGTGAAGCTGGACGGTCTGGGAACGTTCTACCCCACGGCCGAGGCGGTGAACGGCGGCCTGGCCGACGTGGATGCTGCCAAGGGCATGGCACCTTCTGCTGCCGTCCAGGGCATCCACGTGCGCTACCTGCCCGACGGAACCCAGCTGGACAACCTGACCAGCCGCGCCTTCAAGGAGCGCTGCTCGCTCACCTGGGGTAACCTCATCGAGATCACCGGCTACAAGGATGCCCAGAAGAAGTCTGGTCCCATCTACAAGCTGACGCCCATCAGCAACCCGATTGTGGAGCCGGAGCCGGAGCCCTAAGAAGGTTGAAGGTTGGAGGTTGAATTTGGAGTTACGATGTGTCTTTTTAAAAGGAGGAAGGAGGAATTTGGAGTTACGATGTGTCGGCCAGAGGCCGATTTAGAAGGTGGAAGGAGGAAGTACTTCGTACATCACCCCTCTAACTTGCCAACGGCAACACATCGTACTTCAACCCTCAAAATTCCAAAATCATGAAGGTTCGGAGTTATACGGCAGTGGCGATGTTGGCAGCTGGTGTGGGGCTGTCAGTCGCGGGATTTATCGCTCCTCCGTTTGGGGAAATCAGCGATAGTGTATTGTGGTTTTTTGCGCAGTGTCTGATGTACGCTGGTACTGCACTTGGCATTGACGTCATTGTTGAACGACGGGTGCGTTCTCTCAAGGATTAAAAAGAGATTTATCTACAAAAAAAGAGCGGTCGCCAAACGGTGACTGCTCTTTTATTACACCAATTTTGCTGAGGTGACAGGGACCTGGTACCTGTCACATCTATTGATTATTTGGAGTCAACAGGTATATTGTTCCTATAAAAAATGTGGTTCTCTATGATTTACTGAAGGACGAGGCGCAAACCTATTAAACTCATGTTGGCATGGTTGATTGGTTCGTAATTGTCTCTATCCCAAACACGACAACGTTCGGGATCTTGCCAATGATTCCCACCTCGAACTACGCGTTGCGAACTATAATCAGAATAAACTGTCCAATGATTTTCAGTCTTCAGTTTACACGAAGGTATTTTCAAATTAGTTGGAGCTGAAGAAGGTCCTTGCGGATTGGTTTGACTGTCACCACTGTACCTATCAAACCAATCCTGACACCACTCAGAAACATTGCCTGACATATCGTAAATACCCAATTCGTTCGCTTGCTTTTTCTTTACAGGATGTGTTCCTCTTGTTAGAGATTTAGATTGGCTAGACTTTTCCAAATAACCATACCATGCAACTGCATCCGGGTTATTACTACCAGCATATTTATAGCCACGGCTCTTGTTTCCCCCTCGTGCCGCATATTCCCACTCCGCCTCCGTCGGCAGACGGAAATTACGCCCTGTGAGTTGGTTCAGTTTTCTGATAAACTCCTGACAATCCTCCCAATTAACGCTCTCCACAGGATGTGTTTTTTTTGGGGGGCATATTCGGACGGGTTGTTGCCCATCACCGCTTGCCAAAGTTCTTGGGTCACTTCCGTCTCACCAATATAATAGTCGCTTAACGTTACGTTATGAGGCTTATCGAGTTCAAACCTTTCCATCGAGTAATCGTAGCCGTCTCCAGCTGTTTTTATAAGGAACACCTCCTTATCAGACAATTCATGAGGCCTTTCTACAGCTCCCATAGTAAACGTCCCCCCCTGCACCTTAATCATTTTGAACGATACGCCCTTCACCGTGATTACCTTATCAGCACGAGGTGTAGTGTGCTGCGTGCGTGGCTGTCTTTTCCCCGATCTTCCCTGTGCGCTAATTTCTGCAACAGGCAACAATGACAGCAATAATGCTGCCACAAAAAGCTTCATCAACAGTTTCATACGGTTTCGATGTTTTTAATCATTTTCCCACCTTTGTTTCAGTGTTACCGTGTATGAGCCACCGTCACTTAAGGTCATCTCATAACGGTTACCCTTGATGTACAAGGCCTTAATGGTTTCAGCATACCATTTAATCTTCACAACACCTGACGAATTTGTTGTGAACTTGCCACAGTCAGCAGCCATCCATCCCAACAAACTACTATAATTCATCGGCATGACCTCAACATTCTTTGCGGGATCGCCATTACCATACTTGACTGTTACCGTGCATGAAGAATCTTTTAATGCACCAGGCATTTCGAACGAGCTCAATGTGAAAAAAGCGATAGCCATTACAGCTATACAGCTCAACATAACAAAATACTTTTTCATTGGTTAGTGAGATCTTCTTGCTTCCTGAACTCCCAAATTCAGCGTTAATATTAAGTTTAGGTCTGGAAATAAAAAAGACGTGGAAGTTTATTTCTCCGCGTTTATCCCTAGTCCCGCGGACACTTCGTTGCATTACCGCTTTGATATGGATTCAAAGTTGCGAAATATGAGTAACCACAGACAGGTAACGTTCAGAAAACGTCCTTTCCCTTCGGCTGTCCTTACAAATGGTTTTCTCAGCCTCTGGATTCCATCGATGTCTTGACACGCCCTGCCGCAAACGGCTGGCTTAGTCGGGTCCATAGATAAACATAATTTTCTTTTCCTCCAAACAAATCAGAGAAAAAATGAAGAAAAATTATTGAGTGTAAAAAGGACAAAATAAGGAAAGAGGAGAGAGAAGAGAGGAGAGAGGAAGAAATTATCGAGGTGCGAGGTACGAGGTGCGGATGTTCAAGGAAAGAGGAGGGAGGAGGGACGACATAACGAGAGATGCCGGACACTGTTGAAAATGTCCGGCATCTCTTATGAGGATTTAAAACTATAACTCTTAGAAGAAGAGGTAGCGGTTGTCAACTACGTCTGCCTTGAGGTAGAGCTCCTGCATGAAGCGACCGGCAGCCTGGAGGGCCTGGTTCTTCAGCTGGTCTTCCATGTTCTTGGCATTGAAGGTGGCACCCTCGCGAGGAGCCTTCTTGATGACCTGGAACATGTAAGCACCACCGTTACCCTTGATGATTCCATTGTAAAGCTTGCCCTGGGCTGTGGCAGCAACGGCACCGCTGATGGCGGGCTCGCTGGCACCTGTAGCCTGAACGAAGACGGGAGCCATGAAGGTTACCTGACGAATGGTATCAGCTACGGCACCCTTCTGACGTGCAGCAGCGATGCTGTTGACACCCTTCAGCTTAGCTGACAGTGCCTCGAACTTCTTGTCGCGAAGAACACTTGCCTTCACCTCGTCCTGAATGGTCTCCAGTGCACGAATGCCAACGGGGTGGATATCAGTCAGCGCAAGAACGAGCAGCTGGTCGTTGTTACCGCACTCGTAGAGCTGAGAGACATTACCCTTCTTGGCACCGAAGAGCCAACGGAGGGCTTCGTTAGTGTTGCGGATGTTTGCAATGTTGTGCTCGGTGCTGGCAACGTCCTTACGATCCAGAACCTTGAAACCGAACTTCTCGGCATTCTTCTCCATCTCCTCGATGGTCTGGTTCTCGCTGACGAACTGTGAGAACTTGTTGTATGCCTCGTTGTAGGTGTTCTTGGTGAAATCGATGGCGTGCTTAACGACAGCAACATCATACTTAGTGGTCATAGCACGACGGTTGGTAACCTGTACAATGAGGTTGCCCTGAGCGAACGAAAGGTTCTTCATGCCGTTGGTATCAAGGGTGTGGAGTGCGTTGAGCAGTTCCTTGGTGTCACCATCCAGTGTGTTGTTATTCTCGTACATAGCAGAGGTGAGCCACATCTTCTGACCCGGCTGACCATACTTCACAGCCAGAGTGTCGAAGTTTGCACCGGCCTGCAGTGCCTTATAGATACTGTCAGCACGGTTGTGAGCTGTCTCGACATTTGCATCGAAGACTTGAATCTGACGATACTCGATAGAGTCAGGCAGCTGTGTCTTTGCGATGAGCTTGATGGCGTTGAGCGTATTGTCAGCTGTGGTCTCGAAGGGAGCAGGAGTTACCTGACCAACTGCCATTGAGTCGAGACGTGCGGCAATGTCACGAGGCAGAGCCTTTGCTGTAACAGGAACGCCCGTGTAGGCAATCTGCGACTGAGCCTTACGAACCACCTCGGCAGGATTTGTACCATCCTGGAAACCCTTGATGGCTGCCTGCATGTTCTTCATGAGTTCAGCACGGTCAGCCTGAGAAGCCTTCACCTGATAGGTGACATACTTGATGTCGCGGCTCTCCACATACTGGCGGAACTCTTCCTTGTGAGCATCGTAGTAAGCCTTGAGGTCAGCGTCCTCCACCTTTACATCATTGTCGTTGATGCTGCTGTAGGGCAGTGCTGCCAGCTCAATCTCGCTCTCCACAGACTGTCCGTCGTAAGCCATCTTAGCCGAGATGGGGTTCGAGAACAAGCAGTGAGAAAGCAGAGCCTGATACTTCATGATGAGCGACTGGTCGCGCAGGTTCTTCTCAATGAAGAGCCAGTAGTTGTTGATGCGCTCATACTGCTCCAGCAACTGGGGGTTCTCAGAAGCCTTCTTATATTCGTCCTGGAACTTGGTGAGCAGCGAGAGGTCGAAGCGACCGGTCTGCTGGTTCACAAAGGGAGACTGCAACAGCATGGGGTTGGTACCCTCGCGCAGAATGTCCTGAAGTTCCTTATCGGTAACGGTAAGTCCCAGTTTCTTTGCCTCAGCCTGAATCAGTTTGTTATTAACAAAAGTCTGCCACACCTGGTCGCGGAGCTGATTCATTTCCTCCTCCGACAGGTTGTCACGACCCTGTGTCATCTTGATGACGTCAGAATACTCTTCTACGAGTTTCTGGAAATCCTGGATTGACACTTTTTCTCCTAACACTTCACCCACCTGCTGACGCTTCTTGCCCTCGAAATACTCGCAACCTTTAAACATGTCGCCAGCGATGAATGCGAAGAGGCCTAATGCGACGATGATAATCAGCGTCACGCCTCTTTTTCTAATACTTCCTAATGCTGCCATTTAAATGTTTATTTTTATTATTTTTTTATATCTTTCGAATTTAGCGCACAAAGGTACACATTTTCTCTCAAATAGAAGAAGAAATATCGGATTTTTTAACTTATTCCTTGATTTTCAGCCTTACAAGTTCGATTTTTGTCATTGTATTCTTAATAATTTTGAACTCTAACTTGCCAATCTTGACCACTTCGTTGAGTTTAGGGAAGCTTTGATATTCGTGTAATATCAATCCGCCTATCGTCATATACTCATCACTCTCGGGCAGGTCGAGGTTGAACATTTCGTTCACTTTCTCAATCTCCAAACGGGCAGAGAGCACATATTCGCCGTTCTCCAGTTGCTTGGCCACATAGTTCGATGTGTCATGCTCGTCCTCAATATCGCCGAAAATCTCCTCCACGATGTCTTCCAACGACACCAGTCCGCTGGTACCGCCGAACTCATCGACCACAATAGCGAGTGACTTCTTCTGCTGCATGAAGATGTGCATCAGCTTCTGGGCTGCCATTGTCTCTGGCACGAATGGCATTGTGCGGACGATTTTGGTGTTGAGCGCTGAGAGCTGAGAGCCGGCTGCCGCCTTCAGTTTGAACATCTCTGATGAATGGATATAGCCTACAATGTGGTCAATGTCTTCCTTATAGACAATAATCTTTGAGTAGCCGCTCTCGATAAAGCGGTTTTGCAGCTCTTCCACCGTTGTATCATCTATGTCGATGGCTTCCATTTCCGTTCGTGGAATCATGCAGTCACGTACCTTCGTATCAGAGAAGTCGAGCGCATTATGGAATATCTTTACCTCCTCGTCCATTTTATCGTTATCGGTGGCTTGGTCGAGACTGCTCTGCACCAGATAGTCGAGATCAACTCTGCTGAACTCCTTCTCCTCTGCTGCTGCCTGCATTTTGACACCGAATACCCGAAGAATGATTCTCGACAGGAAGGTGGCTAAACGGGAAATGGGATAGAGCAGTACGTAACAAAGGAAAGCCGGCAGGGCAAAGAAGGTGAGCAGAGTGTTGGCATTGTTCTTAAAGATGGTCTTTGGCAGGAACTCGCCAGTGAAGAGCACTACGATGGTCGATGCTATGGTGTCAGCAGCCACCCGCAGGCCATCAGGCAGAGCATTGAACAACAACGTGTCGAAGATATCGGCAAAGAGGATACCGTAGATGACCAACGCAATGTTGTTACCCACCAGCATGGTACTGACAAAATTGCTGGGATGACGATAGAAGAATGCGATGATCTTCTGTGAGATGCCATTTTTCTCACGGTCCATCTCAGCACGCAGGCGGTTACTCGACACAAAGGCAATCTCCATTCCTGAGAAGAATGCTGAGAATACCATCGTAATGAGCAGCCCGATGATCTGCGGAGAGAGTTGCATTATCTGTTCCATCATGGTGTTTCTGTTGGTTTTGGCGAAGCCGCATGACGAACAGCCGGCTGACGTGAAGGCTGTACGGGCTGTGTGGTGTCAGCAGGTTCCGTCGGCTGGTTCTGATTAGAGTCGCCCTGCAAGTCTTCCATCATGAACGAGCCCTTTGAGTTGGTTACCATGTAGTGAGTCATACGTTCATCGCTACGGAAATAGGTGCCTTCCATGGTACGCTCTGGGGTGACGACCCTTGAGAAGACGTTGGAATAGAGCTCATGGCGTATTCCATCCCAAAAGAGTTCCTCACTGGTGAAAATAAGCCCGTTCACATTGCGGACGCGAACACGTCCCCTCAAATGCCACAGGCGTTTCTGGTCGTAATACCAGGCTGTGTCGGCCTGAATATAGCCAGCCACATGGAACTTGTTGTCGAACTGCTCCAGGAAAATGCCTTTCATGAACTCCCAGCGCGAGGGATTCTTAATGGTATTAACATCCCACCGTTCCGTTACAATGCGGTATTTCATGACGCCTGAGTCGGAAATAAGCGTGTTGACCCCGTAACTGGTCATCATCGAGACGGAGTCGCGCTCATGAATAGCCGGTGCTGTATGTTCCTGTTGTTCTGTGCAGGAAGTGAAAAAAATGAGAAGTGAGAAATGAGAAATGAGAAATAGAAATGACAAATTGAGAAATGATACTGTCATTTCGTTGGGATGCGGTCGGCATTCTTTCATTTCACATTCCAATTTCTCATTCCTCATTTCTCTTTTCTTATTTACCATTACCTTACTCTCCACTTCAGGAACCAGCGCTCGTTGAACGTGATGCCGACGTTGATACGGAAAGAATTCTCAGTAATCAGGTCTTTGGCTGAGGTATGAACCCACTGTCCGCTGACATTAACGAAAGAACGGTTATTCCACTGGTTGAAAATAGGAATACCGAAACCTGCACTCACGCTGATTTCCTTCGGTCCCTTCACGCCCGTACCTATATTATAATAAGGTGTAGCATAGGAAGCGCCGATGCGGTAGTGTACGCGGTTCAGGAAGTTGTGGGCATCGAAAGCCTTGGGTACCCACTCACCACCGACGGTCAGTTTGTGGCGATTACGCAGAAGTCCTCTTTGCAGCTCGTACTTCTGGGTTTGCGAGTTCACCTCAGGGAACTTAACGTCACCCCACTTCTGCAGGCTGTAGTCAACGCCTACCGTCAGTTGGTTGCCGTGACGATAGGACAAGCCGCCACCAAAGGTATAAGGCAGTTCCAAACCATTCGAAAGGGTATCGGCAGTGGTCTGTGTTACACCTGTCAGCGGGCTGACATTCTTAATCTGCACGTAAGGGTCGGCACCCAGCTTATGTCCCAAGCCTACCGTGGCACCCAGCGTAACGAAGTCTTCCTTGCCGATTTTCTGCTCCCACTGCATTCCCAGGTCAATTTTATAGCTGCTAACCGTTACACCATACTGTCGGGTGAGGGTGTTCACATAAGTGTCGCTACTGCTGACAACGCCCTTTTTATCGTAGGAACCCCACAGATAAGAGACATTTGCACCAATAGACAGACCGGCGAAGGGATTCCATCCGAAACCGACTAAAGCCTGACGGAAACCACCAGAGCCGGAGAACTGCTGGGTGGTAGTGGTCGTAGAATTACCTATCCGCTCTTTTGTAGAATAGTTAAAGCCAACATTGGTGAACGGAATGATACCTGCGCTGACACCGAACTTAGGAAACAGCCGGAACGTAGCTACCGCATATTCAAAGTTAGCATTGCGTGCATTCTTCCTCATGCCATTCTCCTCAAAATTCGTCAACTGAAGCGAAAGCCCCAGGTCGAATATCATGGTCAGCGAATCTATTGACGAATAAGATGCCGGATTAAGTACATTCACCTGATTGCCGGAGCGCAGTCCGATGCCCAGACCGTTCATACCACGGTTATAACCTTGCGACTGGTCGGAAAGCACGCCCAATGCATACTGACTATATGGAGAATTAGTGCCGCTTTGAGCCAAGGCACTCATACATATACCGACCAGCAAGAAAATGCTGAAAATTACTTTTTTCATTTCTATTTATCCTATGCTATTCGATGTATTTCGAATATTGCGGTGCAAAATTACGGAAAAAAAATTAATTATACCTTATTAATTACGAATTATTTATTAATTTTGCATCGTGAAACATTTAAAAAGCATTTTTAGGACTGCATGGATGTCGATAATCTTGTCAATATCCATACCGCTTTCCGCTGCGAGTGACGAACCTGTTCTTGCTTCGATGGACTCTGTCGAGGTGGCGCTTTTGACGTGTCAGCCGCACGAAGAGATATACAGTCTCTATGGTCATACGGCACTGCGCATCAACGACCTGCGGACGGGTCAGGACTGGGCGTTCAACTATGGCGTCTTCAACTATAAGGCTCCTCACTTCGTGCTGCGTTTTGTCTTCGGACTGACTGACTACGAGCTGGGCGTGCTGCCTACCAAGATATTCAAAAAGGAATACGCCCACTACAAGAGTCAGGTGACGGAGCAGGTGCTCAACCTGACCAACGAGGAGAAAATGGCCATCTGGCAGGCACTCTATGTAAACTGCCTGCCTGAGAACTGCGTCTATCGCTATAACTATTTCTACGACAACTGTACCACCAGGGCCCGCAACATGGTGGAAAGCTGCATCAACGGGCATATTCAATACGAGTCACGAACAGACTACACTCCCACCTATCGTCAGATGGTGCACGACTGCACCAAAGGCCATCCCTGGGCCGCCTGGGGCAATGACTTTCTGTTAGGCATCAAGGCCGATATTGAGACCGACATGCGTCAGCAGGAGTTCTTACCCAACAACCTGATGTACGACTTTGCCCGTGCCAGAATAATACGCAGCGATGGCAACAGCGTGCCGTTGGTGAAGGAGACCCGTACCCTGGTGCCACCGGGCGTTCAGATTGTAGAAAATGATTTTCCATTAACACCCAACGAATGTGCCATCGCCCTGGCCATTGTGTCGCTGCTGGTCTTTGCCTACGAATGGAAGAAGAAGCAGACACTGAAATGGTGGGACCTGCTGCTGATGACTTGTCAGGGCGTAATGGGCATTGTGCTGTTCCTCATGCTCTTCTCTCAGCACCCCACCACCAGCCTCAACCTGCAGATACTGTTGTTCAATCCCCTACCCTTTATATATATATATAAGGTATATAGGCGGCAGAAGACCATTTATTGGCATCTGCTGCTGGTCATGATTATCCTCTTCCTCGTGGGCAGCATCTGGCAGGATTATGCCGAGGGACTGGTGATTGTGGCATATTGTTTGCTAATAAGATATTCGTCAAATATTAGACATGGGAAAAAATAAATACCTATACATCACCCTGCTGGCAGTCTTAGGATTCCAGCAAGAGGCGCTGGCACAGGCTATATCGTCTGCGCCCAAACTGGTTGTCAACATCACCATCGACCAACTGCGTGCCGACTACCTTGAAACCTACGTACCACTCTATTGCCGCGACGGATTCAAACGCCTGCTGGAGCAGGGAAAGATATACACCAACGCCTCCTATAACTTTGCACCTATCGACAGGGCGTCGGCCATTGCCACACTCTCGACAGGCACCATTCCCTACTATCACGGCATCGTAGGCGGCGAATGGCTCGACAAGCAGACACTCCAGCCTGTCAGCTGCATCAACAACGGACAGCGCCGAAACACGGCAGCCAACCTGCAGACCTCGACCATGGGCGATGAAATGAAGCTGGCTTCAAAGGGTGTGTCACTGGTTTATTCGTTCGCTCCAACAGCCGATGCTGCCATTTTGTCAGCCGGACATGCTGCCACAGGTATTGCATGGGCCAGTGGAAACCGATGGATGAACGGAACGCTCGACACTCCGCTTCCTGAGTGGCAGAATGATTTTACTAAGCGCATTGCGGTGGAGAAAGATGTCAACAAATGCGTCACCGACTTAGCCATCAAATGCCTTGAGCAAAGTAGCATCGGAATCGATGAAGAGCCTGACATTCTGAATATTACATTCCAGCATGCTGACACGCCAAGAGACACTTACATCAGTATTGACTATAACCTTTCACGGCTCATTACCCGATTAGAGAGCCGTTTCGGACACAGCAGATACCTGTTGGTGCTGACAGGTACCGGCTATTCAAAGGACCAGAATAACTACGAGAGCGAAGAGCGATACCACATTCCTACAGGAAAGTTCAACATCGTACGTACGGCGAACCTGCTCAACATGTACTTAGGAGCCATCTACGGACCGGCTAAATACGTGGATACCTGCTACAGAAACCAACTTTTCCTGAACCGCCAGCTCATTGAGCGCCTCAACATCAACCTTAGCGAGTTCCTGAAACGTTCACAGGACTTCCTCATTCAAGTGGAAGGCGTACGTAATGTCTATACCAGCACACAGCTGATGACCAGCGAGAACTCTCGTCTGGAGAAAATTCGCAATGGCTACTGCTTTGACAAATGCGGCGACTTGATTATCGAAGTGGCACCAGGCTGGAAACTGGTCAATGAAGAACGCCACGAATACAGCACACAACGTACAAGCTTTTTCTCATTCCCTATTATTTTCTACGGGGCCGACCTGAAGCACGAGCTGATACAGACGCCCGTCACGGTTGACCGCATAGCGCCCACCGTGGCCAAGGCCATCCGCATCAGGGCACCCAATGCCTGCGCATCGGAACCGCTGTTTTAAATGAAGAGTGAAGAGTGAAAAGTGAAGAATTTGCTGCCGCCCTTCATTATCGCGATAATAGTCAAATAAATCGAAAATAAAAATAGAAAATATACAAATATGAATTTTACAAAGATCCTCAAATCGCTGTTCGGTGACAAATCATCGCGCGATATGAAACTCATTCAGCCGCTGGTAGAGAAAGTGAAGGCCTTTACTCCCAGCGTAGAGAAGTTGGACAACGATGCGCTCCGAGCCAGAACCAAAGAGCTGCAGAAACAGGTGCAGGCATCTGCCCAGGAGCAGAAAAAACAAATTGAAGAACTGAAGGCCAAGATTGAAGACACGCCCATTGAAGAGCGTGCTGAGATTTTCGACCAGATAGACAAACTCGAAAAAGAAGCCCTCGAAATCTACGAGAAGGCTCTTAACGAAGTAGGCCCCGAGGTGTTTGCCATTGTCAAGGAGACTGCTCGTCGCTTTGCTGAGAACGAAGAGACCATCGTCACGGCTACCGACTTCGACCGTGAACTGGCTGCCGACCCCCGCAAGGACTTCATCACCATCGATGGTGACAAGGCCATCTATCATAACCACTGGACGGCAGGTGGTAACGACCTGAAGTGGGAAATGATTCACTACGACGTACAGCTCTTCGGTGGTGTCGTTCTGCACCAGGGCAAGATAGCCGAAATGGCAACGGGTGAAGGTAAGACCCTCGTGGCCACGCTGCCCGTCTTCCTGAACGCCCTGACAGGCAATGGTGTGCATGTGGTCACCGTGAACGACTATCTGGCCAAGCGTGACTCGGAGTGGATGGGTCCGCTCTATATGTTCCACGGACTGAGCGTTGATTGCATCGACAAGCATCAGCCCAACTCACCCCAGCGTCGCAAGGCTTATCAGGCCGACATCACGTTTGGAACGAACAATGAGTTCGGTTTCGACTATCTGCGTGACAACATGGCGGTATCGCCTGCCGACCTGGTACAGCGCAGTCATAACTACGCCATCGTCGATGAGGTTGACTCCGTGCTGATTGACGATGCCCGTACGCCGCTGATTATCTCTGGTCCCGTGCCTAAGGGTGACGACCAGATGTTCGAGGAGTATCAGCCATTAGTGGAGAAGCTGGTAGGTGTACAGCGCCAGCTGGCCACCCAGTATCTGGCAGAAGCCAAGCAGAAGATTACGCAGGGACAGGCCAACAAAGACCAGAAGATGACCGAAGAAGGTTTCCTGTCACTCTTCCGCTCACACAAGGCACTGCCAAAGAACAAGCCGCTCATCAAGTACCTCTCTGAGGAAGGTATCAAGGCCGGTATGCTGAAGACCGAGGAGACCTACATGGAGAACAATAACCGCAAGATGCCGGAGGCCGTTGAGCCCTTGTACTTCGTGGTTGACGAGAAACTGAATTCCTGCGACCTTACTGATAAAGGTACAGCCTGGCTGGCCAAGCAGGTGAACGATAAAGACTTGTTTGTGCTGCCCGACATTGCCAGTGAGCTGTCGGCACTCGAGGCCGAGACAGGCCTTTCTGACCAGGAGCGTCTTGACAAGAAGGATGAGCTGCTTAACCACTATGCCGTACAGAGCGAGCGTGTACACACCTTGCAGCAGTTGCTCAAGGCTTACTGCATGTTCAACAAGGACGATGAGTATGTTGTCATCGACGGTGAAGTGAAGATTGTCGATGAGCAGACAGGCCGTATCATGGAGGGCCGCCGCTGGAGTGACGGCCTGCACCAGGCTGTCGAGGCAAAGGAGCATGTAAAGGTAGAGGCTGCCACACAGACCTTTGCCACCATCACCCTGCAGAACTATTTCCGCATGTACCATAAGCTGGCAGGTATGACCGGTACGGCTATCACCGAGGCTGGCGAGTTCTGGGACATCTACAAGCTCGACGTCGTGGAGATTCCCACCAACCGTCCTGTTATTCGTGACGACCAGAACGACCGCGTCTATAAGACAGCCCGCGAGAAGTATAACGCTGTTATTGATGAGATTACCAAGATGCGTGAAAGCGGACGGCCTACCCTGGTTGGTACTACCTCCGTCGAGATTTCCGAACTGTTGTCAAAGATGCTGAGCATGCGCCAGATACCGCACCAGGTGCTGAACGCCAAGCTGCACCAGAAGGAAGCTGACATTGTGGCTCTGGCTGGTCAGTCAACCAACGGACTGGGTGCCGTGACCATCGCCACCAACATGGCTGGTCGTGGTACCGATATTAAGTTGTCACCGGAAGTGAAAGCCGCTGGCGGTCTGGCCATCATCGGTACAGAGCGTCACGAGAGCCGCCGCGTTGACCGCCAGCTGCGTGGTCGTGCCGGACGTCAGGGTGACCCGGGTTCCAGCGTGTTCTACGTTTCACTCGAAGACAAGCTGATGCGTCTGTTCGCCTCTGAGCGTATTGCCGGTGTGATGGACCGTCTTGGCTTCAAGGAGGGCGAGATGATTGAGGCACCCATGATTAACAAGAGCATCGAGCGTGCCCAGAAGAAGGTGGAAGAGAACAACTTCGGTATCCGTAAACGACTGATTGAGTACGACGACGTGATGAACAAGCAGCGTACCGTCATCTACGAGAAGCGCCGTCACGCCCTGATGGGTGAACGTATCGGCATGGATATTTCGAACATCATCTGGGACCGCGTGGTCAACATCATTGAAAACAACGACTACGAGGGCTGTAAGGAAGAGTTCCTGCATGTGCTGTCCATGGAGGTGCCGTTCGAGAGTAAGCAGTTTGTTGAAACACCACACGATCAGTTAGAGGAAGAAGCCTTCCAGGCTGCCATTCAGCACTTTAACCGCCGCATGGAGCGCATCCAGGCCGTTGCCCAGCCAGTCATCACACAGGTCTATGAGAACCAGGGACAGCTCTACGAGCGCATCATGGTGCCCATCACCGACGGTCGCCGCATGTTCAACATTGCCTGCAACCTCAAGGAGGCCTACGACACTGAGAGCAAGAGCGTGGTCAAGGAGTTTGAGAAGCAGATTCTACTTCACATCATTGACGACTCATGGAAGGAGAACCTCCGTAAGCTCGACGAACTGAAGCACTCTGTACAGAATGCCTCTTACGAGCAAAAAGACCCGCTGCTCATCTTCAAGCTGGAGAGTGCCAAGGTGTGGGACGACATGATCAACGAGATGTACAACCGCATCACCAGCATCCTCACCCGTGCCGCCATCCCGGAGATTCAGCAGGTACAGGAGGCAGCTCCTGAGCAGCGCACCCGTCGTGACCAATACACCGAGAGCAAGCAGAATTTAGAGCAGGAGCAGATGACCGACCCGAATCAGGCTGCCGCCGCTGCACAGGACACCCGCGCCCAGCAGCCCCGCACTCCGATTATGAAGGACAAGCTGCCTGGTCGTAACGACCCCTGTCCCTGTGGTTCTGGCAAGAAGTTCAAGCAGTGCCACGGACGTGGAATTGTGTAGAGCCTATTAGCCCTATAAGTCTTATAAGCCCAATAAGCCCTATGATTACCATTGATAACCTCAAGAAAAATTTCGGTGAGACTATCGCCACTGACATCGCCTCGTTCACTGTGAACGACGGTGATGTCCTTGGCCTTGTAGGCAACAACGGTGCAGGCAAGAGCACGCTCTTTCGCATTATGCTCGACCTGCTGAAGGCCGATGCAGGAAGTGTCCATTATACTTTCCCCTCCCTTGGCGAGGGGTCAGGCGTAGGCTCCATCAACCCCGCCGAGAGCGAGGAATGGAAAAGCCATATCGGTGCCTACATCGACGAGGGGTTCCTCATCGATTTTCTGACACCCGAAGAATACTTCGGATTTCTGGGAAAGATTTCAGGAAAGACGCAGGCTGAGGTTGACGAACGCCTCAGCAACTTTGAGCGTTTCGCTGCCGGTGAGATATTCGGCCAGAAGAAGCTCATACGCAACCTCTCGGCCGGTAACAAGCAGAAGGTGGGTATCATCTCTGCCCTCTTCAATCGCCCGCAGACCATTATTCTTGACGAACCGTTCAACTTCCTTGACCCGTCGAGTCAGAACATGCTCAAGCACCTGCTGACCGACTACAACCGCGAAACAGGCGCTACCATCCTTGTCAGCAGCCACAACCTCACTCATACCGTTGATATCTCTTCACGTATCGCCCTGCTGGAGCATGGCGTCATTGTCCGCGATATTGACAATCAGGGAGGAGCAGCTGCACAAGAATTGGAAAACTACTTTGAAAAGTAAAGAGTTATCTACATGATCAGGCTTTCTTTTTTTTCCTTTTTCGTTTTCCTGCTGTCCGTGAGCAATGCAGCAGGTCAAGAGTTCAGCAGCTATTTTGAAGACCGTACGCTGCGTGTTGACTATACCTTCTCGGGTGACACTGCCCGTCAGGACATCTATGTTGACGAACTGTGCTCCATGCCCCACTGGTACGGCAAGCGCCATCGGCTGGCAGAGGTACCGCTGAAGGGCAACGGACAAATCATCGTTCGCGACAGGGAGAGCCAGCAGGTCATCTACCGCCACTCCTTCTCCACCCTCTTTCAGGAGTGGCTGGCCACCGACGAGGCCAAGCACACCCGTAAGTCGTTCGAGAATGTGTTCCTGGTGCCCTACCCCAAACAACCCGTCGATATCACCGTCGAATTGTACGACTACCACGACCGCATCAATGCGACAATGAAGCACACCGTCGATCCTAACGACATCCTCATAAGGCACATCGGCGAGGAGAACGTAACACCCTACGTAACCCTGCATCCATCTTCTCCCCTCCTTCAACAGGGAGGGGCCGGAGGTGGGGCTCCCATTCATATTGCTTTCGTGGCCGAAGGCTATCAGGGCAGTGAGCTGCAGACCTACCTCGACGACTGCCGCAAGGCCGTCAAGGCCCTCTTTGAGCATGAGCCATTCCGTTCGCTACAAGACCGTTTCAACATCATCGCCCTGCTATCCACATCGAGGGACAGCGGAGTCAGCGTACCCCGCGAAGGCATTTGGAAGAACACCATACTGGGTTCCCACTTCGACACGTTCTATACTGACCGCTACCTCACCACGCTGCACCTGAAGCGACTGCACGACGTACTGGCGGGCACCCCCTACGAACACATTATTATATTAACGAATACCACGACCTACGGCGGTGGCGGTATTTACAACTCCTATAACCTTGCCTCGGCTCACGGCCCGAAGTACGAACCAGTTGTCGTCCATGAGTTCGGCCACTCCTTCGGCGGCTTGGGCGACGAGTACCCCTACGGTGACAACGACCCCATGTACTTCAGCGACACGGAGCCTTGGGAGCCGAACCTCACCACGCAGCACGACTTCCGCGGCAAGTGGGAAAACCTTATCCAGGAAGGTAAAGTAGGCCTTGTTGAGGGTGGTGGTTACTTGTCGCACGGTGTCTGGCGCGGTCAGGAAGACTGCCGCATGCGCACCAACGAGTTCCCCGTCTTCTGTCCCGTCTGCCAGCAGGCACTCACCCGCCTCATTAAGTTCTATACGGAATAAACAAAAGAAAATCCCCTGCTCGTGGTAAAGCAGGGGATTTCTTTATTTATTTGTTTGTTTAGAGAATTGTCTTTACGGCCTCGAGCATGCCCTTGTCCTGAATGAGGTCGAGGTACTGCTTAACGAGGGCGTTCAGACCCTGAACCTTGTTGAGGTCCTCCTGCCAGATGAAGTCGGCAGCGAGTACGCCGTCAGTCACCTTCTGCGTGTCGCCGGTAGCCCAAAGCTCCTTCAGCAAGTCCATGATCTTCGGGTCGTCGTTGGGTACAATCTCTGCACCGTCGGCACGCTTGCCACCCTTGTAGTAGGTGATGATGGCTGCCAGACCGAAGACGAGGCCCTTTGGCAGTTCGCCCTTGCGCTCCAAGTAAGTCTTCAGACCGGGCAGGTCGCGAGCCTGGAACTTCGGGAACGAGTTGAGCATGATGCTCGTTACCTGGTGGTCAACGAACGGGTTGTCGAAGCGCTCCAGCACGTCGCCGGCAAACTTCTCCAGCTCCTCCATCGGCAGGTCGAGCGTCTGCATGAGCTCGTCGAACTGTACCTTGTGGATGTACTTGCCAATCACCTCGTGCTGGCAGGCGTCGCGAACGATGTTCACACCGCTGAGGAATGCCACAGGGCTCAGAACGGTGTGCGGGCCATTGAGCAGCGTCACCTTGCGCTTGTGGTAAGGCTCCTCTGAGGGCACGAACAGCACGTGCAGGCCAGCCTTGTCAGCGGGGAACTCCTTGGCCACTTCCTTCGGAGCCTCAATCACCCAGAGGTGGAAGGTCTCAGCCTGTACGACGAGGTTGTCTCGGTAAGAAATCTTCTCCTGAATCTCAGCAATCTCCTTGCGGGGGAAGCCCGGCACGATGCGGTCAACCAACGTAGCATAGACGCCGCAAGCCTCTTCGAACCACTTCTTGAAGCCTTCGCCGAGGTTCCAGAGTTCAATATACTTATAGATGCACTCCTTCAGCACGTGGCCGTTCAGGAAGATCAGCTCGCAGGGGAAGATGATGAGTCCCTTCGTGGGGTCGCCGTTGAAGGTCTGGTAACGACGATAGAGCAGCTGCACCAGTTTGCCGGGATAGCTGCTGGCGGGAGCATCGTCCAGCTTGCAGGCGGGGTCGAAGGCGATGCCAGCCTCGGTGGTGTTAGAGATGACGAAACGAATCTCGGGCTGGTCAGCCAGTGCCATGAAGGCCTGGTTCTGCGTGTAGGGGTTCAGACAGCGGCTGATGACGTCGATACGCTCCAGCGTATTGACGGGCTTGCCGTTCTCACGTCCCTGCAGATTCACATGGTAGAGGCAGTCCTGACCGTTGAGCCACTCAATCATACCTTGAGCCAGGGGCTGAACGACAACTACAGAGCCATTGAAGTCGGTCTTCTGGTCCATGTTCCAGATGATCCAATCAACAAAGGCGCGGAGGAAATTACCTTCACCAAACTGAATTACTTTCTCGGGCATCACGCTCTTAGGCGCGAACTGTTTGTTTAGCGGTTTCATAAATGTTTATTGTTTTTAGTTTGTTTTTTTGATTAGTGATGCAAAGATAGACAAAAAAATTCGGAACGCCAAAAAAATGACGCTCCGAAGTCCGTAAAATTTGCGTAAAGGTTTGCGAACGACTTGTCAATGTCAACGTCAACGTCAACGCTAACCCTAACGCTAACGTTAACTCGATGAAGTCATGAAAATCGAGAATCAGGGCTTCATCTTGCCACAACATACTTGTGCAGCGTCTGGCGGACAGCACCCTTTCCGGCATAGAGTTCCTTGACCATGCCTTCAATCTGCTCACCCAGTCCAGCCTCGTAGAGGTCGAGGCCGAAGACGTCCTTTCGTGAGTACAGCTGACGCAGAGGGCTCCAGTCCTGGTCTGGCTTGCCAATCTCCAACGGCGCGACGATGGCCTGCAGCTCTGCCAGCATGGGGTCGGGTGACGGTTCAAACGGTGTCAGGTCGTCCTTCAGACCTTTCAGGTAGCGGGCGTAGCCGGCCAGCGTCAGCGGAATGAGCACCAGATTCTGCATGTCGAGTCCACGGGCCACATACTTCTTGATGGTCTCACCGAAACGGATGGGCAGCTTCTGCGAGGTGTCCATGGCGATGCGCTGCGGCGCGTCGGGCATGAAGGGGTTAGGCAGTCGGCGGTTGATGACGGCACCAATGAACTCATAGGGGTTCAGCACGCCCGGGTCAACCACTACGGGCATAGCCTCCATGTAACCAATCTTCTGGATGAACGGGCGCAGGTCTTCGTCCTTCATCTCGGCAGAGATGAGCGTATAGTCCAGCATGCAGCCATAGATGCTCATGGCGGTGTGCAGCGGGTTCAGACAGGTGGTCACCTTCATGGTCTCCACCTTATCGACCGTCTCGCGCGTGGTATAGAGAGCTCCGCCCAAGTCTAACGGCGGACGGCCATTGGTGTAATGGTCCTCAATGACCAGATACTGCACCTCCTCGGCATTCACGAAGGGTGCCGTGAACGTGTGCTTCTCGGTCTCAATGTAGTTATTGTCCTCAAAGCCGTCGGCCTCTAAGAGTTCCTTCACCTTCTGGTGCGGACGCGGGGTAATCTTGTCTATCATCGACCAGGGGAAGGTCACCTTCGTCTCATCCTTCAGGTAGTCCAGGAAAGCCTGTGGCACCAGCCCGTTCTTCACCCAGCGCTCAGCGTATGCCATGATGCCGGCCTTCACCTTGTCGCCGTTGTGCGAGCAGTTGTCCATGGACTGGATGGTGAGAGCCCCACCTACAGCCCCCGAGGGGGCTTCTAATGCAAGCCAACGTTCGTAGAGCAACTCACACACCTTACCCATGGCGAATTTGGGGCCTCCGGAAGTTCCCACTCGTGGGGAGACAGGGCGGGCTTTCAGGTCTGCCTCATTAAACGTGTAGCCCTTCTCGGTAATGGTGAACGAAATCATCTGCAGACTCGGGCTGCGGAAAATCTCCACCAGACGGTTCCAGTCAGTGAACTGCGGGTCGGCCTTCAGTGCCTCGGTAATGCTGGCAATCACCTTCTTCTCTATGTTGCCGTCGCTCTGCAGCGACACCAGCAGCGAAAGGTTGTCGTAGGGTGCATAGGCCTTGTCGATGACCTCGAAGTCGAAGGTCTCGGCCACGATGACACCGCGGTCGTACTTTCCCGTGTTCAGCGCGTCGTTGAGTATGGCAGCGGGAAAGGCCCTGAAGATGTTTCCACCGCCGAAGTGCACCCACGTGGGCTCCTTCGCCGTCTTCTCGCGCACTGCCTTGATGTCAAACTTCGGGAGCTGGTATCCTTTCTGCTCCCACTCTGCGGCATTCAACTGGCCGTTCAGTATGTCTGCTAACTTCATAATAGCTCTAATAGTTTTTAAATTATTAGTGTTAATTGATGGACGCAAAGATAATACTTTATATTGGAACTTCCAAAGAAAAACAGCAAATTGTTGAAATGTACACAAACAAAAAAGCCTCCCCCCGCAGGGGAAGGCCATTCAGAGAGAACAACTTTTCAGTTATTAGGGCTCCTTGTCTTCCGAGATGATAGCCGAATAAACGGGCACCTGCACTTCCTTGCCTTTGTGGCGAATAGTCTTGTAGGTCACCTCGTAAGCCTTGCGGAGGATGCACTTCTCAAGGAACTTACGGCTGGTGATGCGCTCGAACTTCTCGTTCTCAGGAATGAAGCGGATGTGAACACCCACCACGTTCTCTTCCACGTTGAAGTCACTAGCACTCTCTGCACCGCCGGGAGTGTTCTCGATGGTGGGGCGGAAGGTTCCGAAACCGTCAATCTTCACGCCCTGGCCCTCGGTAATCTTCTCCAGCGTTGCGGTGATGACGCTCTTCACTACGCCCTCCATGGTGTCCACCGTGTAGGGGGAGCCATGGCTGGCAATGTGGAGGCAGATGCCACGAAGGTTGACGGGCTCCTTGTAGTGGATGCGTGCAAAACTCTTTCCGTAATTGTCGGACTTCTCGTTGTTGTTGGTGTAGATGTCAAGATCTACGATAGTCTGTTGTGTAGCCATAATTAATAATGTTTTTAAAGAGTGAATAAAATGTTGTTTCTGACTATTGTCGGTGCAAAGTTCCGAAAATAGAAACAAATATTTTGTACATCTCGTACATTTTTTTCAAGTGAACGAAATGTACAAAAAAATAGCCCAAAATAATCTCGCTAAAAGTTGCTTCGTTCCAGATTATTTCGTATCTTTGGAAAGAAATCGCAAACCTTTTGTAAATAAAGGCAGTTCCAAGGATTGAGAAAAATCTGGGTTCTTGCTTAGGCAAGCGGCAAAGCCGAGCGACGAACTGGCAACGGTTCTCATTTCCTCATTCTGCCGTGATTTGCATATCAATGCGCTCGACCTTTGGTCGCTTCGCTCCGCGAAGAACTCCCGACTCAGAGCCACCAGCCTGTTTCAACGGCTTGTTGTCGGGGGCAAAGGTTATGCTTTTATTTGAAACCGCCAAATCTTATACATACAATTTACGGGGCTTACCGCCATATCGGTTCCTTTCGCCAGTCTCCCGTGAATCCGTATTTGTAATAAGGTATGCTTGTGTTGTTGTCAATCAAGGCAAGCAGTTTCTCTTTTATCTGGTTCTCTGGATATACTGCATTGCAGAGATAGAGCATGGCAGTAATAACTCCATACGGCTTTTTCTTTTGATTGTCCGTTAATGGATTCACTAACCACTTGTCACGATGTCCTTTGGGGTTGGTCACTTGTTTGGCAAGGCTACGGTTCCAAAGACGTGAGTGGTGGGCAATGATGTTGCGAAGCACAGAAATGGCTTCCAGCCAACTGGATAGCTCTTTTGCGGAATACAGCCCGAAGTCGTTGGCAATGGCAGCACGTTCTGGCAACTGGCTCTTTAAGTTCTTATACATCTTGGAGAGTGTGCCAAAAGTTGCACTTTCGAGTATCATCCAAGCATCGGGATTGTCACCTTCCATTGACTCGCTATCCCAATTTGTGTGCTCAGATATATACTCTTTGGCAAAAGGCTCAGTGCTACGGTCAAACTCATGTTTGAGGTCGAACACGAAATCCTCGTAGTAGTCCTTGCGCTCAAAAAGAGAAGAATCCAAGTACCATAGTCCGCTACCTTTTGCCTGTGACAGATGGTTGATAATCTTCGCCCTCAGTGCTACCTCTATTATCTCAATGGCATCAAAGAGAATTAGGCGTAGATTGCGGTCAAAGTTGTATCGGGCAATGACATCATCAAACAAAGCACCCTTTTTAAAATCATGCTCTGTTTCCTCATCTTGCATATCCGTCCAATAATACTTCAATCGGAAATAACTGATGTGCGCCAAACACTGCTTGGCTTTCTCTTCATTGCCAAACGCCATACCTCTTGAACGGAGCAGGCGGATTTGTTCTTCTATTGTGCGTGGCTTCTGATTGCTCATTGCTGTTTCTAAAAAAAGGTGACCCGCCAGCAGATCTACGGGATGCCGACGGGTTCTGTTATCGTTTGATTCGGACTGTCTTATCCGAGAATCTTCTTCATTTCGGGTGCAAATATAATGTTTTTTCTCGAATTATACAAGATTTCAATTAGTTTTTTGAAGAAATGATACCGAATGTGCTATCTTTTTTGTA